>Ga0206126_10002422_pt1 | contig 20238 bp, 16 predicted proteins | sample Helgoland_Spring_5_FD_148621 | JGI IMG/M metagenome (GOLD analysis project Ga0206126, IMG submission 148621) | Pelagic subsurface seawater microbial communities from Kabeltonne, Helgoland, North Sea - Helgoland_Spring_Bloom_20160412_1 | ecosystem: Environmental > Aquatic > Marine > Epipelagic ...
GTTCTTATACCTCTCATAATACGGCACGATTGGTTTATACTTTGTGTTTCTAGTTGCAGATGGATCCTGTTGTAAGAACACAATAAACCTATCACAATGCCTTTTCGCTTCCTCAAACGTAACTGTATATCCGTAATGTAAAATGTCAAAATTACCTGCCGTAAATCCTACAATAGGTCTGTCAGGGTTCGCAGCCTTAAGCTCTCTATACTCTAGACTATAGTCACAGTTATGTTGCATTACTCGATTTCCTTAAGTTTAATCTTCTTCCTACCAAACTTACGCTCAGCTCCATCTACTGCAAGTATCCAGCCCGTCTTTGTAGTTGTATACTGCCAATCATTACTGAGACCAAAACGATCCCCATGTAGATGAATACCTAATGCACCCCACATGGTCAATGCTTCGATAATTACTTCTTTTTCGCTATCACAAATTAGCCATTTCTTTTTTTTATTTTGCATTCCAGTATAGTGCTTGAAGAAGAGCCTTTTGTTCAGTTAGAGGCTCAAAACCATATTTATTCTTAAGCTTGGTAATGTCAAGTGTACAATTACTTCTCCCACACTTTGTTCCTAGCTCTTCAAACTCAACCACTTCCCAGTTCTCATTAACCATTCCATTCACCTTCATAATCTCTGTAACTTCAAGAGTAGAAAGAGGTTCTGGGTTAACAAAGTTAATAATTTCATTATCATTATGACCTTCTGAGATGTATTTGTTAATAAACTTAGTAAGATCATTCATGTATGTCTTTGAGTTCTTACCTGGGTCAATTAGCTTATCATATCTAAGAAGCTTTGCAACAATAGACCTATCAGTATTATCATCATCAAATGGCATTCTGATTCTGATAGTCAGCCCATAATCACTACTCGCTAATTCATAAGCATGCTTCGACTTTGAGTAGAATGACGACTCGTTACTAAACACTCCATAGTTTGCTGGGTCTTTTTCAGTCCATGCTTTTTCATAACCCGAGTAAACACAACCAGAGGAGATGTGAATGTAAGGAATATTATGCACCCTACAAGCGTTGTTGACCATTGCAGGAGCTGTTACATTTAACTTCCAGCAATCCTCTTTATTATCTTCACACCCATCTACGTTAGGTCTGCCTGTGTAGCCGGAACAATTAACTACGTAATCAGGCTTATACTCAAATAGACGCGTCTCGAGAATATCAGAGTCGGTATAGTTTAGAGAGGCTTTTGAGACAATCTCTACATCATGGTCCTTCTTAAGACTATTAAACAAATATCCACCAGTATAACCATGACCTAAAATTAAAACCTTCTTCATATAGATATTATTTTAATATCAAATATAAGTAAGTCAACTAGTTATGTGGGTCTATTTTTTCTAGCTCGGTGTAGTACTTTTCATTTCCAGGCTCAGCAAGATGCTGTTTTGCAATTACTTCAGCAGTTGCTTTGTCAGTTGTATGCTCCATCTCAACCTTAATACCTTTAGCTAACTCCTCAGTATCATAGTCAATAGTATCATCTACTGATTTCAAAATACCTTCACATAGGTTATCAAACTCATTCATAATATTATTTACTCTTCTGGTAACTCACTAATTTGATCTCGTATATCTTCAACACTTGTGTCGCCCTCTACAATGCAATTTTCTACTTGCTCGATAAAGGCGTTAATTAAAAAGTCAACCTCTTCATCTTCTACATCATCAAATACATCACGTACTGCATATAAAGAATCATATAGGTTATCAACAGAGGTTTCTAACCTCTTAAGTAACTTTGCTGTTTTCATTTTGACTATTTAATCTAATTGATAAGTGTTTCAATATATTTTTTACGTCACTCTTAAGATAGTTGCAGTGGTGGGTGACAAAGCGGTCACCCTGTAGGTAGAATATAGCTAGCTTTCGGCATTTCTTACCGGATGATAACTCATATAAATAAGCATACATAGATAGCTGTAATGCATAAACATTAAACTCGCAATTATGTAAGTGTTCTATAGGTTCAAGTAATCTCTCACCAAACGGTGAACAAAATCGAAACTTCTTGTTAGTTTTAAAGTCACCTACTGTAAACTCATTATTACTATGTTCGAAAATAAGATCAGCTGTACCTGCGACCATAGAATCAGTATTATGTAGTAAACGCTCACAGTGTACTTTCTTAAATTTATCGATATTATACTCTACTCCTTTATCGTATGACTTATATAACCAACCATAATCATCCTGTGTCACACCTACAGTAATGTAATCTTCTAAGAGTTTATGTATTTTGGTTCCTTTGTCACATGCTTTATTTTTTTCAATATTCCACATTTCTAGTACCATTTCAGGTGAGACACCTTCACGTTTCGCTACTCTACTAGCATGTAGCGCACTGTCAAAGGGTTTCTTATACTTACCTAGCACAGTTGTTACAGAAATAAACTCACCATGTTTATCGTCATAGTACCTATGTGATGCTTCGTCAAATTTTACAGCCATATTAATTATTATACGGTAAAAGCCGTAATAGGCAACTAAATATACATATGAGTCAATGTGACGGAGATCCTATTTCAAGCTTAACAGACAGTCTATCATATTCAGGTGGAGAAATATTTGTATTTATACAGGATGGTGTTACGAGGCAGGGTACAATTAATTCTTTTGTACCTTACCTCTCAAGCCGGTTGGTGACGCAAGCAGATTTAGATGCTATTTCAATTCCATGGGATGATACTTATAATGAGGTAATAGTAGACGGTGGTCAGAGTAGGTGGAGTAGTAACTATAGTCTTACTAATATTTTATCAAGCTGGTGGACAGGAGCATATGATACAGTAGAAGAAAATAAAGCGCAATGGAACACAGACGTTGATGTAAAGGAAGAGTTTAAAGCCTTGTCTGGTAAGTGGGAATCTTCTTCAACAACCGTACAAAATAACAGCTCAGCGTGGGCAGAAATTTTTGACAGTACGTTGCTAGCATATGTTTCATCAAATTGGGATAATACATACGATACTGTGCGTACATTATCTGCTGTGTGGAATAATTCTATACAGGATCAAATTAATATTATTGTAGGTTTATCAGCAGATTGGCAGGAAGCTTATACCACCGTAAGTAGCAGTAGTGCAAATTGGAATGAGGTAGTTGATAGTGTGAGTTGTAAGTCTTGGGATGATGAGTTTATAACTATTGGCGTTAGTAATGTAGATTTAGATATGCAGGTGGGTGATAGTGTTGATTTAAGATCACCATATACAATAGGTCTGACAGAGGTAAGGGCTAGTGTAGGCCAGGCTCCTATTGGCGGGGATATAGAGATTGATATTTTAGATAGCGGTCTGTCTATTTTAAATAGTCCTCTCGTTATTGATGCTTCACAGACAACAAGTACAACATCAACAAGACCATACGAGCTTAATACCCGTGCTAATATAATCGATAACACAAATATAACAATTAACGTACAAAGCGTAGGTGGAGTGGCGCAGCCGGGTAAAGGCTTAAAGGTTACTTTGATCGGTAATAGGGAGGGTTGTGTAGATAACCCACCACCGTCAGCGGCGGTCCGTGTTGTAACACAGCAGCTTACAGCACCAACTACATTTATTGCAGGTGATATTATTCAGTTTATTACACGCGTAACTAACACCGGGGGTGATACCGTTACGGGTGTACTATTTACAAATAACTTATCAATAAATATTACAGAAGATAGTAGTGGTTTAGCAGCCGGTAATAAGACAATAGTGTCAGACGGTTCAGCAGAAGTAAGGTTTAGCTATACAGTTACACCTAGTGATGTAGAAGCATGGCTCAGTAGCTCTACTCCTATATTATGTAGATCGACGATTTCTTCAAACCTAGGTAATAATATAGGCGTTGTGCAGGTAAGTAAGTTTACCCGGGATAATATATTAGATATAATAAAGACGCTTGATATTATTGGCTCTGGAACTGGTGCAGGTTGTAATGGATTTATAGCTGGTGACCGTGTCTTTTATGATGTTACTGTTACTAACAATAATGCTGTAGAAGTAACAGGCGCGCAGTTGTTTGATTCGCTAGCGGTTACTGTAGTAAATGATACGTCTAATATTACACAGACAGCAATAACTATACTTCCAGGTAGTACTATTAATGTAAGATATTATTATACTGTTAGCCAGAGTGATGTTGATAGTTATGAGACAGGTAACATACCTATTTTAAATACTGCCTCCGTACAACACACAAGAGCAGAGTCAAATGGTAATACTGTTGCGTTTGATAATCTTGAGCTATCAGTCGTAATACCTACTAGTGATGTCGTTTATTATGAAAGTGTATCTAATAATGGTACTATATTTACTCTAGCTGGTACAGATATTGCAGATGGCTTTACATATAGCTTTAATAATATACCGCCTATAACTACAACGTTTGTATCACAAACTGAGTTACCATTCTACACATTACCCCTCATTACACTTCTAGATATTACTGAGCCTGGTAATAATAATGATGGTAATTATGGCGGTGTACAATATAAATATGAAATTAGCAAGTATGCTATCTCAACAGCGCAGATAGATAAATATAATGCAGATCCAACCAACGCTAGTCATCAAATCACGTATGATATATGGGCAGTGCCTCCAGGCACAGGTTGTTATAAGTTAGGAAATGATTTTCCTGCAACAAACATCAGCTGGTATGACGCTGCGCGCTTTACTAACTGGTTAAATACACGTGAAGGATATCGTGAAGCTTATAGGTTTGTTGCAGACGACTTTGAATTGTGGCCAAGCCGCGTGGCGTGGCAAGCTGGTGGAGAAAATCTTTTTAGACATAAGGATTGTAGATATTTTATACCATCAGAAGATGAGTGGTATAAGGCCGCATATTATGATGTAAATAAAACAGGCTATTGGTTATACCCTACAGGTAGTGATACCCCACCTAGTGCTGTCAGTAATGGTACTGCCCCTAACACTGCAGTATATTCACCACCTGGGCCTCAATATCGCATCGCATATGTAAATAGCGCTGGCGGTGCTAGTCCGTTCGGTACGGTAGGTCAAGGTGGTAATACGTGGGAGTGGTTAGAGACAACTAATAGTGGAAGTTTTGATGTTACTGAAGATCGGGTTAGACGAGGCGGTGACTGGGCTAGCCCTGTTGCTAATCTACAATCAACTGTTCGTGAATCAACTCCTCCAGAGGTATCACAGGATGGGCATTTAGGATTCCGAGTAGCGAGTAATATAACTACATCAAAACCTCTACTGGAGTTAATAACTATAGGTGATGCTTATAACTCACCTAACCTTTCACGTGTCGGTGACGAGGGTGGTCGACCTCTTGGTGAATTTGGGTATGTACCTTATGTATATCAAATTGCTAAATACACCACTACTAAAGCACAAATTGAACAATTTAATAGAGAAAATCCTGATGGTTTTGTAATCGGTAACGACACTGGTGATGATCCAGAGATGCCAGCGCGTAAATTATCGTGGAATGAGGCAGCTCGTTATGTAAACTGGCTTAATACACGTGAGGGGTACCAAGAAGCATACAAGTTTAGCGGTAATGGTATTAATGATAACATTGATGCCTGGTCCTTTAGTGATGCGTGGAGACCGGAGTTAGTTGACGGTAGGTGGTATAAAACTTACGCTAGAACTGCGACCAATTACTTCCGACATGCGGATGCAAAATATTTTATATGTTCAGAGGACGAGTGGTATAAAGCTGCGTACTATGATGCAGGTCAAGAGCAATATTATTTATATGGTACTGGCTCTATACTTACACGCGATCCAGTAGGTGACTGCGACGATGCTCCATTGCCCGTATCAAGCGGTACGGATGCAAATACACAAGTATGGCAGCAAAGCGGACCAGCAGATGTTAGATTTGCAGGGGGGGTAAGCACATACGGTGTTATGGGTATGGGTGGAAATGGTTATAATTATATGGAAACGGCAGAGTCGTTTGCTAATACAGCGGATACAGTCAACGAGCAGCGCGCGAGACGTGGTGGTGGTTATAATGCTGCTGGTTGCGTCAGTATCTCTAACGTTGATCGTGATTTAACTAACACAACGAGTAGGAGCGGACATACATTACGTATAACAGCAAATCCTAACGCTAAGAAAAAAGTTTATAATACTGATGCACGATTTACAGACGCTACAACAATACCTGACAATAGTGGCTCAACACGCTCTGTATGGATGTGGCCAGCTTTTAATGCGACTAGCGCGCCAGCTGGCAACTTAACGCATTTATCTTTAAATGGTGATGTATCAGTGCTAGACGTCTCAGGCAACTTACCTCTTGTTGATTTAAATTGCGAAGGTAACCAAATAGAAACACTCAACGTTACAAGTAACGTTGCTCTTACCGGGTTAAATTGTAAGGATAATAACATTACAGCGTTAGACGTAAGTAATAATACGGAGCTAAAGCGCCTGATATGTTCAAATAACGATATAACTCCTAATTTAGATGTTAGCGCTAATACAAAATTAGTGGAGCTTGATGTAAGTGAAACACGTATTAATAGTCTTGATCTTGATTCTAATACTAACATCGAAAAGCTAGCATGTGGTTATAATGATTTAATTGATAATTTAGATGTACAGCCGCTTACCTCGCTTAAAGTTTTAGACTGTGCAGACCTAAGTATAAACTCACTCGTATTAAGTGCATGTACAGAGTTAACAGATCTATCCTGTGATAATAATACAGAACTAGGTACTTTGGATGTAACAGATAACCTTAAGTTGGTTTATTGTAGTTGCCCTAGGTTAAATTTAGGTTCTATAGATCTTAGTAATAATATTGAATTAGAGTATTTACACATTTCTGAACAGAATAGTAGTTTTAATACTATTGATTTAACAAATAACACTAAGCTTAACTTCTTAAATCTAGCTTATAACTATAATATGAATACTTTAAATGTAACGAATAATATTAATCTGTATTATTTAAATTGTGCAAGTCTTGGACTTAGTGATATTGATATAGATAATTTAGGCGTTTTACATACCCTATATATTAATAACTGTCAATTAACATCGTTAGACATAGATAATAACATCTACTTATACCGCTTAGGGTGCCACAATAACAGTATCAGTACACTCAACTTTACTAATAATACAGAATTAGCTTATATTACGTGTTCAAATAACGAGCTTACAACACTGGATGTACAAAATCAATCAGATCTAAAACTATTACATTGTGACGGTAACTTACTTACATCACTTAGTGTTGCTAATAAAGATAAACTAGAAAAGTTATTGTGTGATGACAATAACTTAACCAACCTTAATATAAGTGGCTGTTTAAATATGAAAGAAATAGACTGCAGCGGTAATAATATTAGCACAATCACCGCTACGAATTGGGCAGGTTCAAATGTATTATGTAACTGGAGTAATAATCAATTAACTACAGATGATCTCTGGTCGACACTAGATCAAGCTGATAGTTGTGACCCATCTTTACCTACTGTTATTAATATAGTAAACAACCCTGCAGTAGTTAACGGTGTATTGCAGGATGGACTTATACATACATCTTCGGAGCTAATATCTAAAGCGTTAGGTAAAAATTACGCACTACTATTAAGTTAAAACACATTTTTAACCTAAATAATGGTATGAGTTATTGTGAAGGTAAGCCTATTTCTAAATTACCCAGCTATATTGCACCTTATCTCGGTTCAGAAGAATTTGCTTTTGTACAAGATGGTGAAACAAGAGCAGGTACACTATCATCTTTTGTAAGTTATCTATCCGGCGTGCTTGGAACTGCCGGCCAGCTAGCAGCTTTATCTGGTAGGTGGCAAGATACATATAATATTGTTATCGTAGATGGTGGTGCAGATCGTTGGGATAGTAATTATAACTTAACTAATAACCTTTCCAGTATATGGCAAAGTACATATACAACTGTTTATGCTTTGTCTGATCAATGGAGTCAGGATGAAAATGTTAAGAGTGAGTTTCAAGCGGCGTCTGGGGCATGGGATGATACAACGACTATTGTTCAGCTAAACAGCGCGCAGTGGGACGTGATGTTTGATAGTTCCCTTATTGAGGTAACATCTGGAGATTGGGATAGTGTTTATAGTACAGTATATGACCTTTCAGGTGTTTGGAATAGTGGTGCAGGTTTAATAGGCATATTTAATACATTAACTGGTAATTGGGAAGATACATATACAACAGTACTGGGTAATAGTGCTAATTGGGATAGTGCATACACAACTGTCAATGCGGGCAGCTGCGCGTGGGATGATGCATTTGTTATTATTGCATGCTCAGATGAAACATCAGACATTTATACAGGCGCTGTTAATACACTCAGAATACCATATGAACTCGATTTAGTTCAGGTAAGAGGTTCGGTCGGCACTGCACCAGTTGGGGATAAGATAGAAATCGATATTAAAAATGGTAATAACCAGTCTATTTTTACAAGTAATTTAATTATTGACGCGGGTGGTAAGTCGAGTATCAACTCTAGTGAGCAGCACGCCCTTAACTCAAGTTTTATCAGTATAAATGATGATGAAGAGTTAAGTATTGAGGTTTTATCTACCGGGAGTGTAACCCCTGGAACTGGCTTGAAGGTAACGTTAATAGGTAACAGAAAAGGTTGTTTATGAAGCCATTTATACAGATAGCAAAAACAGGACATTGTTTAGCGGATATTAACGGGATTGGCTCGTATTCGTTGTATAGAGCAGTATATAAAAAATATTACAATTCAGCTAAATCGAATGTTGTTGGCTATACGGCTGTACCGGTTCTAGATGATGGAACGCGTAACCTTTTATCGAGAGTTGATACACCTAAGTGGCCTACTATTATACTCGTCCGTAATCCTATTGAAAGATTTAAAGCGGCATGTGTTTATACAAAGCAGACGAGTGAAGAGGCAATCGATTCAATATTAAGCTTAATGCAAGAGTTAGAAGGTGATAGTTATTTATTTGAAGAGAATTCATGGTTTGAGCCTGTTGTAAACTACCTAACACCTGGTGTAGATAATTTATTATTTAAATACCCACTACATATTGACCAAGCTGTTAGCTTGTTGGAGCTTGATGTGCCGTTTAATTTAGACCTTGACGGTGAGTCAAGTGTTAATGTACCACTTACACAAAGTCAAAAGAATCAAATACGGAAGTTATATGCTAAAGATATTGAGTTGTATAAATCAATTTTAACACCTGGTCAAAAAGTAACTATTTAGAATTATGAATCATTTATATATTAATCCAACAAGACACAATAAAGGGGAGCTAGCTGTTACAAGGACACTGCAAACACCGATAACTACTTTTGTTGCCGGTGATATACTAACATATGAACTTAGCGTAACAAATATTGGTAACGGTTTAGTTCGTAACGCTACTTATAGTGAGACCCACACCCCAGTAACTAATGTAAGCGGTGATTTGGAGTTAGTAACTGGGGTAGATATAATACCGAACGAGACAAAAACAATTACATATGACTACGTAATTGTTAATAGGGATATAAGTAACTGGTTAACGCGTAATATACCCCTTACCGGTGAAGCTGTAGTTCAAAGTTCAGTTGGTAATTTTACCTCTTTAAACACCGCAATAAATACATTAACCGGCGCGCAATATATATTTGATATAAACACAGATGCTGGTAACTTTGAGCCATTATTAACACAGAACGTATTTATTTCAATAAGCCGTACATTTAGTACGAATGCGTATAATACTACTGATAAATATATCCACCTTAATGATTCGTGGGATAGTTTTCGTAGTGATAACCCAACCCTTAATACTGCTCCATTTTATCTAATAACAAATGCTGATACTGCACCTGCCTTTTATGGTGATAACTTAACGGGCTTTGAAAACGGCAAAAATGTATTAGTACCAGAGAATATTCAAAATGACTCAAACGCTCATGTTATTGAAATTGATACAAGTGATGGTAATACAAATAGACTAGTTGATGAGATTATTTATGCTAACAATTTAAGCGCGGGTTCTATAGTATGGTTATGGGAGGATAATTATAGTAATTTTTCTTCAGAACAAGTTCGAAGCACATCTCAATGGCAGACGTTTGCTCAGAAATTACAACAAGAAGGTATTATTGTAGCGGCATCCGGTGTGGAGCGTGATATGAGGAATAAGTATGAATTTCCTATAGATGATTATATTGATTACCATCGTCAAGTTGCGAGTAATATTGCAATTACAACGACACATAGAGAGTTCATGCTTCCACTAATTGATAGCGGTGTATATGATTTTTATGTCGACTGGGGAAGTGCTGAAGTTGCAGGTGATAATATTACTAGCGCAACGGATAGTAATAAAAAACATGAATATACTACAGCCGGTAATTATACGATTTCGATCACCGGTGGCCTCTCTGGTTGGTTCTTCAATGATCATACCCGACTAAAATATAAGTCGACAAGAGACTGGAGTGCGTTGACGTTACTTGACTATAACAGTACAGCATACATTTCAATATACAATCGGAGAAATTGGAACCTAGGTTTACCTGCTTTTATGTACAGCGTTAATTATACCGGTAATGGTAATGCTATCGGTTCACCTAACGTTGTTACAACAGACTTATCTTATATATTTTCACAGTGCTTTAACTTATCTGCTGACGGTCTTAATAATTGGGACGTAAGTAACGTGAGCGATATGCAGGGTATGTTCTTAGAGTCTAGAGTATTCAACGAGTATATAGGTGACTGGGATACTTCTTCTGCTAGATTTATGAATGATATGTTTGCTACTTTATCAGATGGTAGATCAACGTTGATGTCATATAATAAAGACTTAGATAATTGGAATGTTAGTAATGTAGAGGATATAAGTAATATGTTTTACGGGGCTACCGGTTTCGATAACGGTGGTCAGTTTATGACTAGTTGGAGACCTCGTAGTTGTACTGACATGTCAGGTATGTTTAGATCTGCGCATGCATTTAATAAAACAATTAATGCGTGGGGACCATCTTTAAGTGGTGTTACGTTATTCAAGGATATGTTTAGAAACGCTTATACCTTTAATAGAGCGTTAGACACCTGGGATGTAAGTAGTGCAATTAATTTGAACAATATGTTTCTCGAGGCTTATGACTTTAATCAGGATTTAAATAATTGGGATGTTAGTAATGTAAGAGAGTTTGATTACATGTTTTACCATGCGCGCTCATTTAACAACGGAAGACTACCTGCTAGTAATCCATTAGCGGCTGTTGATGATTTTACCTGGGATATAAGCTCTGGTGAAACACTTAGATGGATGTTTACATGCTGGGATAGAAATATAGCTCCAACATTAGGTGTATTTAATCAACGGTTAAGAAATTGGAATTTTGAAAATGTATGGTCTGTGAGAAACTTTTTGCAAGGTCAACCACATTTTAACACACCACTCAACAATGAGGGTATAACTTTAAGTAACTGCAGAGATACAAGTAGTATGTTTCAGGAGTGTACCTCATTTAATCAGAACCTCGATCTATGGGATATGAGTAATTGTGAAAACATGCAGGCTATGTTTAGCACATGCTTGTCGTTTAATAACGGTGGTAGTAATACACTAAGTGCATGGAATATTGAAAAAGTAAAAACTATGAAGTTTTTTATGGATATGCAAAATGGTACTAATTCAGTATTAACCCTAAATCTTGATGCTTTAAAACCGAAGGCTTGTACGAACTTCAGTTTTATGTTTAGGAATTGTATCGCTTTTAATACACCACTAAGCAGCTGGGGTGATTATATTTCTACTGACCTAGAAGACACCAGCTTTATGTTTGATGGCTGTGATGTCTTTAATCAAGACCTTACGCTTTGGGGGCCACGTCTCTCTAGTTTAAGGTATATGGATGCTATGTTCACCGGCTGTTCTGCGTTTAATAATGGTGATGTCGTTGGTGGTAGTAGTAAGCCGTTAGATTGGGATTTATATTCAGCTGTTAATATTGGGAGGTGTTTTGCTGGTTGTTCATCATTTAACCAGTCTCTTAGTCACTGGGGTAATAAGCTTGGTAATGTAAAAACGGTAAATAGTATATTTGCAGCAGCTGTTCTATATGATCAAGACATGAGCTCGTGGGGACCATATATGAGCGCGTGTACTGATTTTCAATCTGCATTTTTCTCCACTATCTCGTTTAACAACTCACTAGCTAACTGGGATATACGTAATGCAAATAGTTGCCGGGAGATGCTCGATGTAAACGGATTTTATGGGGTCATGAATTTTAGCCCAGCTAACTACGATGATATGTTAAATGGTTGGGCATATACTGCAGATAATGTAGGTGTAAAACAAAATGTAGAGCTCAACATAGCAGATAATATTACACGTTCTAATAATTCTTTAATCGCCTATAATAAGTTAGTAAATGATTATAACTGGGATATCACAGACGGTGGGCTGGTATAATTTAAAAGAAACCAGTCTTTTAGCTATATTTTTGCATAAATATTAGTATGAGTTGCGCAGGCATACCAATTTCACATCTCCCCAACTATAATCCAGCATATTTAGGTAGTGAGGTTATAGCAATCGCGTATAACAATACAACTTACTCTGCTGCAGTATCTTCTCTCTATTCATATTTTCATATTGATGACATACAAGCCCTTTCTGGTAACTGGGAAAATACTTATAATCTAGTAAGTAATCGAGTTTCATATTGGGATAATATTTTTAAGTTTCCTCGGTGGGAGAGTACGTATACCACAGTTAATCTCGCTAGCGCTAGTTGGAATGATGCATATAATGTAGTTATACAATTATCCGGTGATTGGAATGATGATATTGGTGGTACTGTACAAGGAACTAATGGGAATTTATATAATATAATACCTAGATATCAAGGTGAGCTAGCTGGTGCGCAGCGTGGTGATCATAGTATTGACCTGCAGACTCTAAGAAATAATACGACACAGGTAGCTAAAGGGCTAAACAGTATAATACTTGGTGGTAGAGATAACACAGCTGAGGCAGATTTCTCACTAGTAGTAGGTACATCAGGTAACAGTATACACACCGGGTCGTATGTATTTGCAGATTCAACAACAACAAGTTTTTCTTCTATAGCAGATAATACCTTTAACATTCAATCTGATGGGCTACGTTTAAGCGATGGTAATGAGGGTAGTGGTAAGTTACTAGTATCTGATGAGAACGGTACCGGTAATTGGAGCTCAACAACTAAGTCATTAAGTGTGGATGGTAGTATATCTGTATCCGGTAATATATTATCCGGTAGTACTGATTTAGTGGATATATTCTCCATTGTTCAAAATATAACTTCAGATGTTGAAGTAGGTGGAGTTGAAAAGACAGACGTAATTACTGCAGGTACAACCTTTCAAGAATTTGCAAATTTACTATTAACAAAAACCTACTTCCCTACATTTATTATACCATCAGCTCATATTTACGACAATATTGCTACAACAGTAGAGGCTGGCACCACGGGGATTATACTAACTGTAAACTTTAATCCAGGTGCAATACAGGGTAAGTTAGATAACTATATTTGGGATCCAAACCTTAAGCAAGCTAATAGAGCAGGGGCAGTAAATACATATCTTATTAATGGTATAAATAACGGCACAAATAACGTACTTAGCTTACCAACACAGGTGATTGAGGAGGGCCTTAATACATTTAACACAGTTGTAAGCTTCAACAGTGGTCCGCAGCCTATAGATAGCAAAGGTAACAATTACTCAAGTCAGTTAGGTGGGGCGACAGTCACTGATACAGTAAACGTCTATGGTAGGCGTAAAGCTTTCTACGGATCTAGTAACCCTTCTGGTGGTGACTCACCTCGCGACTTTGGTAACAGTCTACTCGACCCGTCAAATGGCTCTACATTTAATATTACTATTCCCGCGGGATCCACGAGAGTTGTTTTTGCATATCCTGCTACCTTACGTGATGTTAGTAGTGTAAAATATATTGAAGGTCTTAACGCTGAAGTTAAGAGTGTATTTAGTCAGACTATTGAGAATGTAGAAGGTTTAAATGGTTATACAGCTATACCGTATAAGCGTTATATATTTACACCTGTTACCCCATTTTCACAAGAAGTTAATTACCAAGTAACAATTTAAAATTATGTCATATATAGAGTTTCCTTTACAATTTAAACGGCAGTATGCCGGAGCATTAGATGATGGATTAGTGTTTAATACATATAGCGCATTATCAGATTATATACAAAATAGTAATCTCGCGTATGCTGGACAAATAGTGGCTGTTACTGATACAGATAGTTTATATTTTATTAATAATACTGTTGATGGTACAGTATTGGTTAATACAGGCACCACTATACCTGAAGCACTTGATAGTGTCTTTAGCACAGTTCAGTCAGCTAGCGGGGATTGGAATAGTAATTATAGCACTGTAAACGCTAATAGTGCTTCTTGGGGTATAGATACTGTTTATAATGATTCTTTACTACAAACTACCTCAGGTAATTGGAATAGTGCTTATAACGAGCTGGCTAATATTGGTTTAGCTGGTAATAATATTACAAATGCTGATGTTATATCAGCTAATACTATACATTCAATTTCTGCCTTTACACACTACCAAGACATATTGGTATCTGAGCTTAGTGGTTTTAGTGTTGAAGGTGATGTTAGTATTGCTGGGCAAGTTGGCGTTACCGGTACATTAAGTTCTAACAATATCGTTTATGCTTTAAATGGTGATAGTGCGCAGTGGAATAGTACATACACAACTGTAGGTGTAAATAGTGCTTCATGGGGTATTGATACAGGTACTACCTATGATGACTCTTTACTACAATCTACTTCAGGTGATTGGGATTCTACTTATACTACTGTAAGTGCTAATAGCGCATCATGGGGTAGCGGTGCTGTAGATTCTGTAAATACAAAGATAGGTGTAGTTGTGTTAGATGCTGATGATATTGACGATTCTACTACTACCAACAAGTTCGCAACTCAAGGGGAATTAGACAAGGCAAACTCAGCATTGCAGCCAGCAGACCCGACTCTTGAGTCAGTCACAACTAACGGAGCGACCACGCTCAACGACATCAACACTGGCAGGATCACCACGGGGAATAACACAGCCGTAGGGTCAAACGCTATTGCAATCGGAGGAACTGGCAACGCAGCATCTGGTCTAAGCTGCGAAGTTTTAGGTGGTGATGGTTCAACCGCAAGCGGTCAAGGCTCAACAGTTTTGGGTGGTAGCAATCACACTAACTCTGGCAACTGGTCAGCAAGCGTGGGCGGCTTAAATCAAACAATATCTTCAGTCAGAAGCGGGATATTTGCAGGATTTGGAAACACCTTGCAGGACGCCGATTCAACAATGGTGAACTGCGTGAACAGAACATCAGTTGCCACAAACACATTGCACACAGAAAACCTGCACCTATTTGGCGGCTTCAAAATGCCTACAGGAGCGGCTGATACTTATGTTCTTACATCAGACGCAAATGGCGTCGGAACATGGCAAGCTGCTGCAAATGGTAACTTCTGCGATACTACACTATCACTAAATCAAGTAAGTGCTTGTAATAATGATACAATAACGATTACTGGTACTGTTTCTAGTACAAATTTAATTACATCTACTTTATCTGCAGATAGTGTATTCTTTAACACTGGCGCATCACATACACCAGCACTTGGTGAGCTTGTGTGGGATGATGCAGAGAATACTTTAGACTTAGGCTTAACTGATGGTGTTGTATTGCAGTTAGGTGAAGAGCAGCTAATTAATGTTAAGGCTGCAGAAGAAATTAAAAATGGACAAGTGGTTTATGCCTCTGGAGCCGTTGGTGGTGCTAGTGGTAAGATAGAAGTATCACTATATAGTGCTAGCTCAGCTGAAGGTGTTGTTCCTGGAGCTGTAGATGAGTTATTTTTTACTGGAGTAGCAACGCAAGACATAGCACTTAACAACTTTGGATATATTACAACGTTTGGTAAGGTTAGAGATGTTGCAGTTAAACAAGGCAATACGATTGATACTGATATTGTAGGACCTGAAAATACAAACGCCAGTACCAGTGACCCAGGCTGGGAACTAGGTACCATTCTATACATAAGCACCTCTGCAGGTAGACTTACAAATACAGAGCCAATATCACCAAACAAGATAGTACCAGCTGCAATGGTTATAGGTGTTAGTGGCGATAACAGGACCTTATTTGTTAGATATGAACATGGTTATCATATCGATGAATTACATGATGTTAGAATTAACTCTATCTCTAATAATGATATATTACAATATGAGTCAAGTAGTAGTACTTGGATTAATACATCAAATAAAATCTCCTCTGATACAAGCATAGCTGTTTCAGATGAAACTACTAATTTAACCGCCTCAACAGTGACACCACTTGCAACGTTTCACGCTGCTCGGGATAATAACATAGAAGAGGTATTATTAGGTGTATCAACAGCTCCCACGGGCTCTACTTTAGTAGGTGATGTTCATATAAACGGTGTAAGTATTTTTTCAACAAAGCCTACAATAGATGTCAATGAAAAGACCAGTGTAACTGCAGCCACTCAGCCGGTGCTCAGTACGACTAGCTATAGTAAGGGTGATATTATCGAGCTATATTGTGATCAGGTTGGCTCAACAATAACTGGAACGGGGTTAAAATTTTACTTCAACCAGTATTATTTTGAATAAAAAAAACCATAACGCTTCGCGTTATGGTTCTTGATACACTGTATACTTTTAAGTGTTATTTTTTATCTTTTACTACTGATGTAGTTTCATCAGCTTCTGCAGGCTTCTGCGTTGCATTAAGCTGAAGATCTATAGTCTTTGAAAAGAACACCGCAGCCTCTGCTACGTTTAAACCTCCAGCCTTTATTGCCATATCTAGTAAACTTAAAAGAATCTCTGCTTGGTTTTGATTGAGTTGTAACGTTACCATGTTTTTATTTATTTTAATTAAAGCCGATAGCAATACCTCTATCCGCCATTCTTTTAAGAATGGCACATGTACCTAGCTGCTTATCGGTAGCCGTACTAGAGTACTTACCATCTGCTACATATTTACCACTAGTATAGTGATTTGTACCAGACCATAAATAAGGTGAGTGTATAGGTCTATACTTAAGATAACCTAACCCGTTATATTTTTCAATATTATATAGTGAGGTGTTAAGATCTTGCCAGTTAATACTCTCTAGATCCTTAAGCTTATATAAAGCATCTTCTGCACTCTCAATAAAAGTATAGACACTACCATTGCTTGGAGGAGCCTTAGGTCTCCCCTTGGGGACCCATTTAGTACGACTAGTCAATAGAGACCCTTCATGTAGGTGTTTTTTAAAGCTCCATGTTGACTCTCTACCATGTAATGTAAAGATTATAGCAGAAGGAACACCACCCTTTCTTAGTTTTTCAATCTTTACGTACTGACTCTTATTTTCGTTATACATTGATATAGTCTTATCAATACGAAAAACTTGTGATCCCTTAACCTCAGCTGTATTCCATAGTATCGTATAATAGTTCTTCTGCTCTTTGAGCGGAGTATTATCCTTATACACTGGAGCAACTGTAGCCGGTGTAATATTAACAGCTGGCGGGTTAGAACTCTTCCAACCTGACGCTAAAATAATAGCAGTTGTTGATAACATTATAACAACTGCTAAAATGGTATATACTCTAAACATTAATAATAATAACTAGACCTGCAGCGATAATTGAGCCGCCAATAAAGTAGGTTAGAGCTTCAAACTTCATTAACTTAATACGTTCATAAGACGTAAGAGACTCCCAGTCTTTTGTAAGTTGTACCTTTTCATCAACGTATTTGTCTGTAGTACTTCTATTATACACATTGCGTAGCAAAAGACCAGATGCAGCTGCAGATAATGTAAAAATAGGAATCAAAAGAATGCCCTTCATTGCAACGCCGATAGTACCACTTGTATAAGCGTAAATGAGTACAGCAAGGACAAGAAGTAGTGGCCAATAACGCTTAGCGTAAGTAATAATTGGTAATTTTAGTAATTTCATAGAAAAATACTTAGCGGTTAATATTTAAAAATCAACTACTTACCCTATAAGAGCCTTAGCAATTCTACCTTGTGGAGACCATGCTCCAAGCCCACCTAAGAACTTAACTAATATCCATCCACCCAAGCCCCAAACGATCCACTTATATTTGGTTAGCTTATGATATTTGTCTTTATAGCCTTCAGCTTCTTTTAACTTCTTACTTAAAGAGGCATTATGAGCAAGCATGGCAGCTTTATGTTGTTCTTGTGCTGCTATCTGAGCTTTTGCTTTAATAAGTTCTGCTTCTGTATTCTTAAGAGCAACTAACTGTTTCCTTAGTGCAATACCAGTTATGGTTAATTCTCTATCAAGTACAACAATATGCTGAACATATATCTGCCTTAAGTTTTCAATGTTTTCAGCAAATTCAGACTTCTTACGTCTCATTACTTCAACCAAAGATTCAATCTCTTTAGCATGTATCTTTGCTTTCACTATTTCTGCCTGTGCGGTGGTGACGGCTTGTTGAGCAGTGAAGGAAAAACCAGTTGCAGCACCTAAGCTCTCTGTTGCTCCACCAATATCTATTGCTCCGCCTTTTCCAGGGTCGCCTTGTTCTGTTTGTTTAAAAAGAGCACAAGACGTCATTATCAGTGTTAATGAACTGACGATCATTAGTCTTAATAAGACTTTATATGAAGTTGTTTTCATAGTATTTTTATTTATATGTTTACGTTTTCTCTGAAGGGTGAATTACTATGGATATTCCATCTTTAATTGTTCAATTGAAATACTTTCTTTGGATTTGTTTTCATACCATCCTTTTCCAGTATATACATTAAGAACATCGTCAAAGTATTTTTTGTACCTTGGCCGTATATTATCTATACTAAAATTATTTGCCCATTTTCTACAATCGCCGCTTTTAATTTTGCCATCATTAACATTATGAACCGCTTCAACAAAATCGCTCATTGTTCTACATCTATAACCAGTTACTCCATGTAAATTGTTTTCAGAAAAAGCTCCCCAATCTGTAGTTATTGTTGGAGTGCCACTAAATAAGTTTTCAATTTGTACTCCACCAAATGGTTCATAATACATTGATGGTAAAAAAGAACCTTTTGCATTTGCCATTAATTCTTTTCTTTTATCAACTCCAGCATACCCAATATACTCAACGTCATCTGGTAGTTTATATCCTTTTTCTTTTTGGCCTGCTATTACTAATTTTACTCCAGCTCTTTTGCTTGCTTCAATTGCAATTTTTACACCCTTGCCATCATATACTCTACCAAGATAAAGAAAGTAATCTTCCTTTTTTTCTTTATATTCAAATTGTGTTTCATCAAAATAATTTGGTATGACAACATCATACCAATTAGGGTTACAATTTAAAACCATTTTATTACCGCCACAGGCGTGCATTATAGCATAAGACTCCCACACCTTCCATTTAGCGAAATGGCCTTCACCATAACCAATCCCAGGTTCTACAACAATAGCTTTCTTTTCTTTTTCAATTAAACCACAAACAGATCTAACTCCAGATCCCCAAAAAGCTAAAACAAAGTCATTCTTTTTTAATCTTTTATTTAATTCACGAAGAGTATTTTCATAGAATGTTGTATAAGCATGATCATTATTATTAAACTTAAAAAATTCTTTTCTCCAATCATGAGAGCCATATGCTTTTTGTAAATCATCATTGGTTGTAACAGTAATATGTTCATCACAACAAACATTACTATCTTCATGGCCATAATGAAATACTTCAACGCCGGGTTGCCCGGTAAACATTTTACCAAATTTTAATACTTTGGCGGTATATGCACAGGCCGTATATTCATCATTGGTAACCGTATGTGGTATACCCAATAAATGGAATCTCATAATTACTGAGATGTTCCGTTGTAAATATTATCAAGGAATGCTTGGAATTGATTAATTTTTTCAATTCGGTTTGGCCAATAAATGTAATCCTTACTGCTATCTTTTTCTAGATTTTCTAATAAAGGTTTAATTGCAGCAAACATTTTATCTAAACGCTCCTGTGCACTGCTGGCTTCAGTTGTTGCTTTTGTCACAATATCCAATTCTTCTTCGTTTACCGCAGTAAAACCAAAATCTTCAAATGTAGCAAAATTATTTACTATTTCTTCACTCATAATTCTTTTAGTATGTTTTGTATTGATGT
>Ga0206126_10002424_pt1 | contig 20234 bp, 19 predicted proteins | sample Helgoland_Spring_5_FD_148621 | JGI IMG/M metagenome (GOLD analysis project Ga0206126, IMG submission 148621) | Pelagic subsurface seawater microbial communities from Kabeltonne, Helgoland, North Sea - Helgoland_Spring_Bloom_20160412_1 | ecosystem: Environmental > Aquatic > Marine > Epipelagic ...
TCTTTTTCTTACCACTCATTGTACCATTACATACTTTTACAGCACGACCAGATAAATAAGCAGAGGATTTTTCACCAGCAGCCATTCTACGTTTACGATATGCTTCACCTTTTTTACAAAGTTTTTCAGATATTTCTTTATCTTGAAGTAGTTTTTTTAATATTTTATCAAGTGTATCTTGTGTTAATCCATCTGTTTCCCCTTTTGGGTTTTCAGGTGATATCATTTGTGGAGAATACCCTTTATTACCTTCTTCAAAATTCCTCATTATAGAATTAGATTTAACTATACGGACTACTTCTCCTCTATCATCATCATCTATAGCAAATACCTCGTATTCACCAAATTTTTTACCATGGAATTCATTTCCAAAATTTACCTTATCTTGTTCAGACCCTATTACATCAATTCTATCAAAACCAGGTTCATCTCTAACATAAAAATCTAAATCAGGGTATTTTAATGATAAATCATCAGTTAACTGATCTAAATAACTTTTATCTTCATTTAGGTATCTTTTAAAATTCCAAGCATGTACGTCAAAATTATCTTTCATAGTGTATAGTTATATGTTATAAATATATAAAACTACTTTTTAAGTGATTCTAGGTAGGCTACTACATCTTTAACATTTTCTTCTACTCGTTCTTTATTAACTTTTCCTTTCCAAGTTTCTTTATCTCCAGCTTCTGATATAAAACTATTATTAGTTTCTTGGAGTTTATCTTTTACATAAGCTTTAAAATCAGTAATTTTATTATCGATTTCATTATTTTGTATATTACGTTGATATTCCTCCCATTTACCTTCTCGTTTGAGTTTGTCTTCTTGTATTATAACACATTTAAAACAGGTTTTATGGATTTTATAATAGGGCTTATCATTTTTATTTTTCATTACTTTACTACATTTGGGGCAAAGTAAAGGCATTAAATGGGCTTTTTTAGCTTTATCTAATTTAGTAATATTTTGTTTAATGCCATCTTTAATAGTCCAAGTACGACCATCATAGTCCCAAATATCGCCTTCTTTATGGAATTCTTCAGGTTTTGAATAACCAACACCAACTGTTGTTTTTTCACCATATTTACCTTGCATAAGGTTTCTAAGGCGTTCTACATCTTTTTTTGCAAATTCTTTTTTTAAAACATTGTCTTGACTCATAAACCTAATTTTTGTAACTGTTGAATTGTATTAGCTGTACTGGTATGTAATATACCAATTCCTCCTGCAGCCTCCCACTGATCTATATTAACTTGTCTATCGTCTATTAATATTGATTCTGGTGTTGCTAGTTCTTGTTTTTGGCTAGCATAACGTAATATTAATTTTGTACCAGGTATTTTATGTTTTACCCAAACGTGTTTTCCTATTCTAGATGATTGTTCACGTGAAGGTGCTGATAGTAATACTGGGTTAAATGGTTTTAAATAATCCCATAGCTTTTGTCCATCAGGCATCCATTTTAAACCTGCCCAAAAACCTACACCTGCTTTAGAAATAGGATCCCAAAAATCCTCTCCTTTTTGAAATTCACCTCGTAAATCAACCCCAGTTAATTCTTCATATCCACTTTCAAAGTCGGCTAATACACCGTCCATGTCACAATAAATTTTATAATCCATAACCTTTTCGTTTTCTTCTAATCCCATAGCTAATTCTCGTGCATACGCATTTAAACCAAATGGGTCTTTATTTTTCTTTTCTTCTATTGGGGTGTTATCGTGCCAACATTTATGACAAGTATATAAATCATCCCCACCATCTACTATATTCCAACTCCAATCACAATTATCACATTTGATTTTTTCACCTACAATTGCTTCATTTAATATACTATCGGTCCAATTTCTAAATGTCATTGTACCTCTTAAATTAGCTTCTTGTTCTATTTTATCTAAATGGTCATCTTCTGTTGTATCTGTACCTGATACATCACCTAATCTATCTTCTAAATATTGAATATGATGTATCATTTCATGCGCATATGAGCGTACTATATCCTTTGGGTGTCTACCTTCAGTGTATAATACGATATGTTGTTTGTTCGGGTCATAATATGCTGTTTTACCGAAAAAATCGCTAGCATTTTCTGAGTCTCCATCTACAAATTCTAGTGATGGTAAAGGTTCAATATTCATACCCTTATCAATCATATGTTGAGTTAATCGATCTATTTTATCTTGAATATCTATATGTTGAGAGTATGAAGCATTTTCGTTTATACTTTGTTTTTTAGTATAATCTTCTATATTAACTAACTTACTTTTAGTTACATCTATTAATATTTCACCTTCGCCCCAATTTCCAGACCAGCCATATTTTTCTTCAAATTCATCAAAATTGATAACAATATGAGGTTTATATTCTAAAATATAAGCCCAGTCTGCATTATCTGTAATAAAATATTCTGCTTGTTTTCTGGTAGGGGTTGTTGCTACTATTTCCTGTTCTTTATCATAGTCTATAACTTCTTGTTTAGTATAAGGGTATTCATCTAAACCAGGTACTGCTCTATATACAATAGAAGGACCATTATTTACTCCTAAATTTTTAGCTAATTTTGCTATATCTGGTAGTAAATCATATTGTCCTGAGTATGCTGACCATTTATCTAAAAGTGATTCTAATTCGTCTACTTTGTTGTTTTCGTTTAACTTTTTTAAACGTTGTGTTTTAACTTTAGATGCTTCTTTTTTCTCAGTAATTTTATCAGCTACTATGTTATATACTTGTTCTACTTCTTCATCTGATAATTCAGATGGAACAAATGGTTTAAATTTATCTAATGATATTTTAGATGCATTCCTAGCTGCTGTACCTGAAACACCACCTTGTGTTACAATGGTACGTAAATTTAAATTTGGGTATTTATCTAATGAAGTTGTTCTAGATGCTATATCTTTAAAATCTTCTTCGTTGCCTTCTCTAGCACCTATAATAAATAATACTTCTTCATCTGGGTGTTCTTTAGCATAATTGTAAATACCTTTTATAGGAGGTACTGATGTGTATTTTACTTCAACTTTAAATGGTAAGTATGTTTTATAGATATCCCAAATTAGAATAGACTCATCAGGTGTAATACCATTTCTTGGTTTACCACCTATTAAAATAATCATTTTATCTATTTCAGGGTTTTCTTTTAATGCTTGTTTTACAACTTCAAAGTGACCAGAAGTAGGTGGTTTAAAACCACCACCATATACTGCTACTACCTTTTTCTTTTCTTCTTCAGGTAATAACCCTTCTATTAAATAACTTGTTAAATTCATTAAGATAAAAATTGTTTTATTTTAGATTGTGCTTCTTCTTTTGATACTGAATTATCTATAATATCTTTAACTCCATCATCTGCTAATAAAGCATTTAACTCACCATCTAGTTTGGCTTTTGCTTTAGCTGATCTGGCTTGTGCTTTTTCATCTTTAGGTTTAGTTCCTGTAGGTTTGAATGGTGTTAAGTACTTATCTACTATACTTTCTAAATCACTTAATTTTTCATCTTCTAAAGTATTAGCAACTGAAACAAAATTGTTACCAAACAAACTTTTATAAGCATCATAGTTTCTAGTTACACCAGCCCAAGTACGCATTACAATAGCAGGTGCTAAACTTCTATCTTCACCTCCTGATTTTTCAAATCTATCTTGGTTTTGTTTAAGTGAACGTTCTAAATCAGTATAAACATAAAGCATAAATACATCATATCCTGCTTCTTCTAATTCTGATTTTAAAGTCGTTGTTGATTTTACTGAAGCTGCTGTACCATCTAGTATAAATGATTCTTTTCCTTCTATAGTAGCCGCTATATTTCCTTTAAATTCTTTATTTGCAGCCGCCATTTGTTTAGCTTGTTCGCTTCTTTCTTCAGGTGTAGCATTTTTTAAATCTAAACTAACATTCGCTTTTTTAAGCATATTAATATAAATGTCATCTATATTCATTACTTTCAGACCTCCTAAATCTAAACCCTTTAAAATATATCCTTTACCTGCTCCAGGTGCTCCTGCTAAGATAATCGCTTTTGGATTACCTTGTGCTTCTTTTAATAATTGTACTAAACTTATCATACTGTTGGTTTTCCCATTAATGTTTTTGTATATAATTTTCCTGCTATATTTCTCTTATATTTCCCATTGCCTAACCATTCAATATCTTTACCCTTAAGTACTTTACGTACCAATTCTTCATCATCAACTGGTTCTACACCTTTAGCAGAAAGAATATCTATCCACGCTCCTGATACTTCTATATAATATCCTGGTTGTTTTAATAGATCTGCTCTATAATTTACTACTCTAGATTTAGCAGGTTTAGTACCATCATGGCCAGTTGCTATAAACTTATTTCCAAATCCTTTTTGTTTATATGCTGATAGAGCATCAATTTCATCATCATTATCTAAATCTATTACTACATATTTGGCATCTGATTCTTTGCCTGTTATTGAGTCCGGAGAAGTAAAATTAGGATGCCCACCAATAGGAGCATAAGCTGTAGAAATTAATTTGAATATTTCTTCATCATAATCCTGTAATTCTGAAGATGGTATAGTTGTCCATGTATTTTTTGGTATATCTATCTCATTTAAGAGATCTACTAGTTTGATCATAATTAAACATGTTTATTATACATATTGATAAAAACATCAAGTGGCGTTCTGTGACCCATACCTTCAACTTCATCATGTATTGCTTCATTACCATGAACAGACCATAAACTTTTAGTTCTTTCAGGATCTACAATATCATCTTCAGTACCTAAAATAATTGTACGTTCATATGTGTTACCATAATATTCATATTCAGGATCTATTCGTCTACTATGTAAAGCAGGATTAAATAATAAAACATCAACCCCTAATCTTGAGCCAATAATATCAGCAACATAACCTCCCATACTAGAGCCAATAATTAAATCAGGCATACCTAAGGTATAAATAAATTCATCTAAATCTAAAGTTTCATAATCCATTTTAGGAGCATAAACCATACCTTTTTCTGCTAGGAAAGACACTTTTGTTCCTCCTGATTCACTTTCTAAACCGTGTAAATATACTATTTTTTTCATAACCTTTATTTTAAAATTGTAATATCTTTATAATTGATTTTGCCTACTGATTTTTTACCTAACATATCAAAAGTATATAATGTAATACAAGTAGGACCTAATTTGTTGATATTCATTCCTCTACCAAACAAATTTGTATCTTCATAAATAGCATCACCACCTTCATTAACTGCAAATATCTTTGGGAAATCACCATACTCATTATCTTCACCACCTCTTCGGTACTCGGTAATTCCTTTTACAGTAAACTTAGCATTTCCATTTTCAATAATCGCTTTTCTAAAATTTGACATAACCTTTATTTTTAATCATTAATACTCTATGAATATACGAACTCTAGCCCGGGAAGCCAAGCTTCCCGTGTATTACTTTTACCAGTTATTAACATCATCTTCTCCACGTTTTTCGTGGTCGTATTCAGTATAAACTCTTAGGTTTAAATACTCACCATCTCCTAGATAAGAAGTATCTTCTCTAATATCTTTGTCATATGCAAAACAAAAATCATACTCCTCTTTTGTAAGGATTTCTTTTGTATTCATAATCTCTTCAAACCTGTTGAACTCTTGTTCTGCAAAATAAATTTCTTCTGGACTCATCATATAACCTTAATTTTTAAATGTTGTGCTTAACTGCTCAACATGGTAAATATACGAAAGATAGCCCGGGTAGCCAAATTTTTACACGGTTCTCTTCGAAGAGGTTTTAAATGTGTTTGTATAAGGTTTTGGTTTTGGATTTTCAATATCAAATAAGGCTTTAACATGAGTAAATATTTCTATATTTTGTTCCTGTGTACGAGGTGATTCATATACTTCCCAATTTTTACCTTTTAAACGTTTACCAGATTTATCTTCACCCCTAGATTTAGATTTTAACCATAAAACTCCTACACGGTCAATTTTTTTACCATAACATTCTTCATAACACTGGGCATAAATTGCTCCTTGTAAATCGTATGTTGTTTGTAAATGATTAGATGTTTTAAAATCTATAATCCAGCGTTCCATTTTACCATCTATTTCAATTTCACATACTAAATCACAGGTACCTGCTACTTTAATTTCATCTGAAAATAAATGTACTTCCGCTTCTATTAATGTTGGATTATAAGTCTCCCAGAAATCTACAAATCTAAGGAACATTTGCCATACATGAGCAGGCATTCTAGGGTTACCATTGTCATACAAGAATTTAATTTCTTTACCGTTTAACCAGTCTTCAATCATTTCATGTACTAATGTTCCTTCTTCTGCTGCTTTCTTAACAATCCATTCCGCACTGTAACCTACCTTTTTAAGCCAGTCTTCGAAATACTTACCTTTTGGGTAAGAACTTAAAACATGAGTTACTGATGGATAATATTTACCATTACGTCTATAATACCTCGAATCAGGCATTGTAACTTGTTGGTAATCATCTGAAATTTCTAATAATCTTTGGTATGATTTTTTGATCATATAGCTAATTTTTGTTCCATTAAATCATAATAGGTAAGTGGAACTGTTTTTTGAATCAATTTGGTGAAATTTTCGAAACCCATTTCACTCGGATCCTTATCTTGCATATCTACAAGATAGACTTCTTTACCTTCTGCCATTAATTTTTCACAGAATTTTAAAGCTTGTTTAATTGCATCCCTATCTAATGCAATATAAATTTTATCTACTACAGAAGTAACTATTTTTTTCATTAAGCTACTTTGTATGTTTTTCCCTAATAAAGGGATTGCGTTTCTTTTTATAGCAATAGCATCAAATGGTCCTTCACATAAAATAATGGGTATATTCCAATTAATTAAATGTTCATTTGGTATTACATCTCTACTTGCTGATGGGTTACGGTATTTTACATATGGTTCTTTTTCAAATGAACGAGCAGTAAAGTAATTTAACCTGCCATCTACATCATACGTTGGAATTATAATCATATTTTTATATAATCCTTTATCACAATAACCTATATTATATTTAATTATATCATATTTACTTATATTCCTATTCTTTAAGTATGCCAATGCGTGTCTGGCCATTATATCGCTATTATTAACGTTATTTAGGCTAATATATTCATTAGGTAATACAACGTTAGATACAACTTTTGTATCTTTAATAGACCTAGAGGTTTTAACTAAAGATTTAAGTTCTGTAAATTTATCTGCTGCCGCTTTAACCTGTCTAAATAAATTATAAATCGTAGTTCCCCTAGCATCACAAGCCCAACAGTGCCAAGGATTTTTACCTTCACGATTTTCAGTTAAGTTTACTTCTAATTTAGGTTTGTGGTGATGACATAAAGGACAATGGTAAGCATAGTTATTTCGAGCAGTAGCTTTGCCCGAACCCAGTACTGAGTTTACTAATGTAACTAATAATTGGTTTACCATATGTGGTAATATACGAAATTAGATTTTATCAGCCACGAAATCCTCGAATTCAATCCCGTTTAAGTCTTTTGTAAAAAATTTACCTAAAATATTATCATTGAAAAATTCATCCGGTTTTTCTAATACTTGGTATATCATTTGATATTTTATTTCAAAGTAAGTCAATGATTTTTTACTAGGACACATTTTTAATATAGTACGTTCAAATTCATCTTTTTTACCCTCTAATAGTAGCTGTTTAATATCTGATTGTGATCCATAATATTTAAGCCAATCTGATTCTTTAACTACTAATTTATATGAAGGTCTTCTACCAACTACCCCTGTTAAGGCCGCTAGTTCTTTTTTACCTAGTTTTTTCTTTTGATTATGAAATAATACTTTCTTCCCAATATATGATTTACCCGAAGGTTTATGTGTTGTCATATAAACAAAGCCAAATGTATTTTCTGGGAATTGAGTGATATCTCCTATTTCATGCTGTTTATAGGTCCAACTCATTTTTTTTGTTTTAAGTTAATATAACTTATTTATTATACTGTTACCCATTTTTGATAAACGGGGGCGTATATAGCGCCATTAGGGTTTACATTATTAGTAAACTTTGTTACTAAAGATTGCCATTGATCTTCAGTCATTTCATCTGGGAGCCAGATTGTGTCTATAATGATTAAATCATATGATTCAGTAGTAGTGTATGAATATACATCTCCTTGGATTAAATTTATATTTTCATTTAATTGTCCATGGGAGTTTGCATAATCAATAACTTCTTGTGATATTTCTAATACGTCAACCGTACTACAATTTTTTTCTTCATATAACGAAAGAGGTAATAAACCCATTCCTAATCCTACTACTAATACAGAATTATAATTAAAATCATTAAAATTATTTTTGAACCATCCACAATTATCACAATCACCTAAAAATGTTTTAGAATATTTTGCATAATTTCCTAAAGAATAGCCCGTATCTTTATATGTCATTACAGTATGACCATGTTCATCTTTATTTATTTCAAGTTTAGGGCTTGTATAATCTGGTAAGTTATTATCTATAAATTCCATATTTTATTTTTTTAAGTACATTGGTATACAGAAGTAATAACTCCATTTGTATCAGTTTGAATAACTTTATTTTGAGCTAAACCACTAGGAGGAGGCCCAAAAGAAGATAGATTTGTAGAGAGATACAAAGTACCAGTAGAAATAATATTACCACCACCATTAGGGATGCCACTAAGCATAGTATCTCCTACTTCAGGAGCATTACTAGTATTACCAGAACCTTTAACAATTCTTCCTGTAGTAGGAGTAGAATCAGTACAACCTTGCTGAGGTTTAAAGTTACCTGATGTAGTTCCATAATACCAAGTAATTTGAGAATAACCATAAAAATCACTGTAGGCATGAGGGGAACTAAAGCTTGCAGAGTCTGCCATTCCTTCTAATGATATATTAGTTGATGCAAGTTCAAGTTCTGCTGCTATTTGACTCCCACTTATTGCTCCAGATGAAGGTAATGCCATAATTTATTTTGTTATAAATATTAAAATACTTATTTAACTAATATTCTCTAAAGATTTAACATTATTTTTAATAATATCCATATGTTGAGGTTGTATATTTTCCATATTAGATAATTTACACCACAGTTCATTAGATTCTTCTCTTTGTCCTATATACCACCCAGTAAATGCTTTTTGAAACAATAACATATAATCACCAGGATAATCAACGTTATACGGTAAACTACGTTTATTTTGGTATAAAAGACCTAAACATGCATACATATATGAAGTTTTCCATTCTTGTTTATTACTGTAGTGTATACTTAAATGCAAATATGCTTCTGGTCTTTGTGGGAGGTATGCTATTGCTGTTTGGAGTTGGCCTACTTCAAAATTAGGTCTTCTTGTTGTTGTGTTAAGTTGTTTCCATGTTTTTAAGATACAACAATAAGCAAATTCAGGATCCTTATCATGTAATAATTCAGCAGCTCTTAAAAAATAAGAAAGTGCTGCTGCTCCTTGTCCAATAATTTCATATTCTTCGCCTAATCGAGCATTAATATAAGGATCTAAAGGATCATTTACATAAGTATTTAATATTCTTTTTAATTTATCCATTTATCATATAATTTTTAGCAAATAAAGAATCTTTATCAGTATCAGTAATAATGTTTTTATTATAGATACTTAAATATTTTTTATTAATCCACCAATCTTCATACGGGCTATTTTTATCTGGAGATATATTAGATGCTATCATTATATATCCTTTACTTAATAACAGATTTCGAGATTTTGTCCTCCATTCTTCATTTTCATCCATATAAAAATCATGTTCATATGTAATTACCCCAAATTCTAAAATATCGAGGGGGATTTTATTTAATGCTTTAAAAGTATTCATTGCAGGGTCTATATCTAATTGTAAATAATCTATATAATTAGATAAATTATTATTTTTACATAATTCTATATAATCGACTTTAATAGCATCCTCAAGTAGACATATATCGTTGGGTCTTTGTTGTTTCCAACTATCTACTAAATGAGATTGAAAATCAAGTGATACACCTTTCCATCCCAATTCAGATAAAAGTGCTGTATTGTTACCATAAAATGGATGACCTGCTCCTATCTCTAAGTAAGTACCATTTGTCTTTCCATTTAAACATGTTAAAACAAATAAATCTTGATAACATTGGGAATAATTTTTTGAAATTTTTTTTAATCCCGGGAATTTAACTTTAATATTATTATAATCTTTTTTAAGATAAGTTAAAGGCTCATGCCATGTTACTTTTTTTGGTTTTGGGTTTAAAATATAATCGTCTTCCCATTCTAATTCAGATAATAAACTTGTGGGCATCTTTAGTATATAAGCAGCATTATCTTGATATCCAAAACTCATAATAAGATTATCATCTTTAACTAATAAACCACAACAAAATTCAATCATTGCCCCCATAAATTTAAAGGATTTGGATAAGCTTTTTACATTCCAATCTTTATCCCAAATTATAAATCTATGATAATAATGGGCATCTTTTTTTAAACCCGGGTGATGGAAGAAATGGGTTTCATGTGTTATACACATTCTGTCTCCATCATCCCCAAAGGGTATTACAGGTGAACTTCCTCTTAAGCCAAAGGGTAATTTAATTTTATTATCCTTATGTATAACTGTTTCACAAGAAATAATATCTAATTCACCATTTTGTACTTTTTCTTTGGATTTATCTTCAGGGTTTATTTTAACTATTTCTAATGGATTAGACCATCTTACAAAATGGTAAGGCATATCAAATATGGGTACCCAATTTTTTTCTAAATAAGTATGTGGGTTTACTTCAATTCTATCTCTAGTTTTTTCAATGCAAACTTTTTTATCCCATTCAATTTCACATAATTCCATTCTACCCTCACCATTAGGTTTTACATCTCTTCTTACACCTGATGTGTATAAAGTGTTATCCCATCTAAATACTCGAACATCTTCTAAACCATGAAATTCCCAAATAGGTTTTATATCGTTTTTAGATGTGTCTATTTTTTGGTAAGTATCAACCTCTAAAGTATTAGGGTTAAGTTTACATAAATAGTTTCCAGTAAGAAGGCGTATGTCATCTTCGGGGTTTAAGTATGCTAAACACCCCCAAACACAATTAAATTTTTGATTAAATTCACTATGGTATAAAGTATAATGTACGTGTCGGATATTGGCTATAATATCTCCATTTTCTTCTTTAAAAAGAGAAACATTACATAAACCTGTACCATCTGTATGTTTGCTTGGAATTATTAATGGGGATATAAAACCTCCATTGTTTATGGCTATTTTAGCTAGATTATCTATCACTTAATTTAGTTTTTATTTCTAGCAATATACGTAAATGGTTTAGCTACTCCACATTATATTATACCCCTATAATTTCTTCTATATCATCTTTATCTACCCCATTTACTTCTTGGTAGTTTTTATCTCCAATACCAAATGGGTAATTTTGATATCCTGTTGGTGTAGGAGTGTAAGTTATAAATAATTGTGGGAATACTGTTGTACTAGCAAATTGAATACCTGAGCGTAAAGTTTGGGGTAAAAGCATTTCTGTATTAGGGTAATCAAAACCACCACCTACAACTACTAAATTAAGATAGTCATTATCATTAGCATCAGAAATTGCTGTTGCATTTAATGTGATAGTGTTTGTTGATGTGGACCAAACGTGGTTTGAAGCATTATAAGGAGTTGGGATAAGACCATTTGTGGTTGTCCAATTATTAAAGTCTGTATTAGCATATGCACTTCCACCACCTCCACCAAAAGCTGTACTTTTTGCAACTCTAGTATTATAACCTCCATTTGTAGTTCCTTGTATTTTTAAACTTATAGCCGTAATAGTACCATCTATTGTTGAAGTATCAAAAAAGAAAAATGATCTATTAACTACATAACTTCCTCCCCCTCTACCTGAATTATAATATTCTTCAATGGCATTAGTAACATTTGCTTGCGTCGTTGTATAGTTTGTATGGGCAGCAGATGAAGTAGCATCTCTAGCTGCTGACCAACTGGTTTTGGTACCTGATCTAGCACGTGTTTGTTTACTTGCATTTATAGTTGTTGTAGCCATATTTTAAAACTGTTTTTTAGGTAAAAAGTATTTATTATGGTTAAAATATGTGTTTTCTGGGGGGTTTATTTCAAATTCTTGGTATTCAACATTTGATATATCATGTATATTTGATGATGTAGGGAATATATTCCACCAAGTAACTACAGCTCCTGAGTTAGTTAGTCCATCTAAAGAAGATGAAAAGCTTTTTAAGTCATCATCACCATAAGTATCATGGAATATTCCATCATATGTTGATAAATTATCTAAATTACTATACCAACTACCGGTAACAATTGTAACATTAGGTTTATCGGATGCCCAATTTAAAGCTAATGGGATTATTTCAGGGTGGTTTTCAATAATTGTGTGAGAAGATATTGAGTGGGATTGAATATAACCTGCTGATATACCCATTCCAAATCCTATTTCTAGTATATCTCCTCCATTTTCTGTTACGTAAGCTGCAGAAGCAGACATTAAAGTATCCTCCCAATCCATCATCACTTCTCTTTCTTCAGAGTCACCCCCCAAAAAATATATTCTATCTTCTTCAAATACTAGACTTTGTGATATATAGTACATACTAATTTATTTTACCAAGGAAGACCTTCTGATTGTGTTTTTTCAGCTTCTAATTCTAAAAATGTTTGGATTCTTTGTGCTATTGAAGCTGAGTTTTGGGTTTGGATATCTGTAACATCAATACTTCCTGTTATCCATCCTAAAACTATATTTTCAGTTAAATTTTCGTAAGTAATAAAACTAGGATCAGATACTGAACCTGTAGTTAAAGTAACTTGTCCATAGTAATTTTCCCCTACAGGGTACCTTTGACCCTCAAGATCATATAAAGTTTTACACTCATAATCTACTTTAGTTGCCATCCCATCGGATGTATTTCTTTCTAAATTTTTAATATACCAAGTATGTATCATATTTTTATTTTTATGCTATTTCTACCCATGTTGGGTCTGGGTTAAAATACATAGTATCACCTCCAGGGGAAACTACATACCCAATTACTCTTACCATTTCTCCAGAATTGGCTGGGGCTGTCTGCGTAAAACCACCTGGTGGTGAAATGCTTGCTTTAAGATAAATTGGTACACCTGTTGTGGATAGTGCTGTATAATTACTATTAGAAGTAAATCTTGCATATCCTTTTATTAACATACCGTCAGAAGCACTATTACCTAAAGCAACAGCAAGTATACCTGTAGAATAAGTACCTACGTTGTCTGCATGAGCAGCAGACCAAGTATTAGTACTACTTAATGAATATATATTACCTGCGGTTAAACTTGAACCATTACCAAAATCTACTATTTCTCCAAATGCTTCAGCACTACCTAGAGAACCATCAGGGAAATTTATTTGTCCAGTAACTGTTAAAACATCTCCATCAAATGTTAGGTTAGAATCTCCTTCTACAGTATTTGCACCAGTATATATAGTTAATTGGTTACTACCACCTGCAGAATCTCCTACTATTACTCTTTTATTCTCTACACCTAATACCCCTGCAGAAAATCTAGTTAATGTAGTATCTGCAATATCGTTAAGTTGTATGTTTCCTCCTACATATAAACTACTACCATCAAATGTTAGGGCAGCTTCTGCATTTAATCCCCCTGCGCCGTCAGCAGTAGTTACTCTATTATTAACATCATTTGCTATAGTAGCAGCAGCACCTTTTTGTCCTTTTTGACCTGTTGTACCTTGTGTACCTGTAGCACCTTTTTGGCCTGTTGTACCTTGTGTACCTGTTCCTGTTGCACCTTTTTGACCTGTTGTACCTTGTGAACCTGTAGCACCTTTTTGGCCTGTTGTACCTTGTGTACCTGTTCCTGTTGCACCTTTTTGACCTGTTGTACCTTGTGTACCTGTTGTACCTTGTGTACCTGTTCCTGTTGAACCTTTAGAACCTGTGGCTCCCTTTTCACCTATACCACCAGTTGTACCTTGTGACCCAGTTGCACCCTTTTGACCTGTTGTGCCTTGAGAACCAGTTTGTCCTTTTTGTCCTTTTTGTCCTGTTGTACCTTGTGTGCCTGTTCCTGTTGAACCTTTAGAACCTGTAGCTCCTTTTTCACCTGCACCACCAGTTGTTCCTTGAGAACCAGTAGATCCTTTAGCACCCGCAGCACCCTTTTCACCTGTTGTGCCTTGAGAACCAGTTTGTCCTTTTTGTCCTTTTTGACCTGTTGCACCTTTTTCACCTGTACTACCAGTTGTTCCTTGAGAACCTGTAGCTCCTTTTTGACCTGTTGTACCTTGTGAACCTGTAGCTCCTTTTTCACCAGTATCACCAGTTGTACCTTGAGAACCAGTTGCTCCTTTTTGACCTGTTGTACCTTGTGTGCCTACTCCTGTTGCACCTTTTTGACCTGTTGTTCCTTGTGAACCAGTAGTACCCTTTTGTCCTTTTTGACCTGTGGCTCCTTTTTCACCTGTACTACCAGTTGTTCCTTGAGAACCTGTAGCACCTTTTTGACCTGTAGAACCTTGTGATCCAGTTGAACCTTTTTCACCTGTTGTACCTGTTGTACCTTGAGACCCAGTTGTACCTTGTGATCCGGTTGCGCCTTTTTGGCCTGTTGTTCCTTGGGCACCTATTTCACCTTTTTGTCCTTTTTGACCTTTTTGACCTGTTGCACCTTTTTCTCCTGTTGTACCTTGTGATCCGGTTGCACCTTTTTGGCCTGTTGTACCTTGTGATCCAGTTGAACCCTTTTCACCTGTTGTACCTTGAGATCCTGTAGCACCTTTTTGTCCAGTTGTTCCTTGAGCACCAACTTCACCTTTTTGTCCTTTCTGTCCGGTTGTTCCTTGTGCACCAACTTCACCTTTTTGACCTTTTTGTCCCGTTGTTCCTTGAGAACCTGTAGCTCCCTTTTGACCTGTTGTACCTTGAGAACCTGTAGCTCCTTTTTGTCCTTTTTGTCCTCTATCACCTGTAGCAACAAATGATACAATTACATCTTCATTATTTGAGAAGGGGGATGCAGTAGATGATGCTTGTTCATCTATAAATACTGTCCACCAACCTGTATTATTAGTTAAATCAGATATACTGAATAATATATATTGTGTAGCGTCTGTTCTATTTGATAATCTAACATGACCCTTAATAGCAGATGTAACAGCATCTATTGATTGTAAAAAATCGTCTATATTACTGGCATTATCGTCAGTTGAGTCAATAAACATTTTTCCTGCTGTATTCTGGGTTGTAGAATTTAATCTTACTTTACCAGTTCCTGGGTCAGCATCACTTGTACTTGAAGAGAATGTATAATCGAATGTAGCACCACCAAATGAACCATCTGTTCCTTGAGCACCAATTTCGCCTTTTTGTCCTTTTTGGCCTGTTGTACCTTGTGAACCAGTAGCACCCTTTTGACCTGTTGTGCCTTGAGCGCCTATTTCACCTTTTTGTCCTTTTTGGCCTGTTGTACCTTGAGAACCAACTTCACCTTTTTGTCCTTTTTGTCCGGTAGCACCTTTTTCTCCTGTTGTACCTTGTGATCCAGTTGCACCTTTTTGGCCTGTTGTACCTTGTGATCCAGTTGCACCTTTCTCACCAGTTGTACCTTGTGATCCGGTTGTACCCTTTTGACCTGTAGTACCTTGGACACCTTCATCACCTTCTTGCCCTTTTTGTCCAGTTGTTCCTTGTGCACCAACTTCACCTTTTTGTCCTTTTTGTCCGGTAGCACCTTTTTCTCCTGTTGTACCTTGTGATCCAGTTGTACCTTGAGAACCTGTTGCTCCTTTTTGACCTGTTGTTCCTTGGGCACCTATTTCACCTTTTTGTCCTTTTTGACCTGTAGCTCCTTTTTCACCTGTATCACCAGTTATTCCTTTTTGACCTGTAGTACCTTGAGATCCTGTTTGTCCCTTAGAGCCTGTTGCTCCTTTTTCACCAGTATCACCTGTTGTTCCTTGTGAACCTGTAGCTCCTTTTTGGCCTGTTGTACCTTGAGATCCTGTAGCACCTTTTTCACCTGTTGTACCTGTTGTGCCTTGAGCTCCTATTTCACCTTTTTGTCCTTTTTGTCCTGTGGTACCCTGAGTACCTTCATCACCTTCTTGTCCTTTTTGACCTGTAGTACCTTGTGAACCAGTTGCACCCTTTTGACCTGTTGTACCTTTTTCACCAGTACTACCTGTTGTACCTTGGGAACCAGTTGTACCTTGGGAACCAGTTGCTCCTTTTTCACCAGTAGCACCTGTTGTTCCTTGTGAACCTGTAGCACCTGTACTACCTTTATTACCTTGGTCACCATTTATAGAAATTGAAAAAAATGTATTATCTCCATTATTTAAATTAGCCCAACCATTTTTGTCAATATGAGTAATACTTAAAGTTCTCCAACTACCATTATCGGTTTGTGATGTAACATAGAAAGTATCATAATATTGTGGGTTAGCAGTTTGTCTAATTGCTACTACGGATTTATTGGGATTTGTAGAAGAAGTTAACTCATCTAATAAACTTATTATACCTAATCCATCTGAATCTGTTTCACTAACATAAACAGCTGTAGCAGTAGCAGGATCAGTACTATTAAATTTTAAATTACCAGAGCCTGGGTCTGAATTTGTAGTTGCAGTTAAATAATTTATTGAAAATCCTGTTGTGTTTATTCCTGTTGTACCTTGAGAACCTGTGGCTCCTTTTTGTCCTGTTGTACCTTGAGAGCCTATTGCTCCTTTCTCACCTGTTGCACCAGTTGTACCTTGGGAGCCTGTTGTGCCTTGAGCTCCTATTTCACCTTTTTGTCCTTTTTGACCTGTATCACCTTTTTGACCTGTTGTACCTTGGGAGCCTGTTGTGCCTTGAGCTCCTATTTCACCTTTTTGTCCTTTTTGACCTGTATCACCTTTTTGACCTGTTGTACCTTGTGATCCGGTTGAACCTTTTTCACCTGTTGTTCCTTGGGCACCTATTTCACCTTTTTGTCCTTTTTGACCCGTTGAGCCTTGAGAACCCGTTGCTCCTTTTTGGCCTGTTGTTCCTTGAGAACCAACTTCACCTTTTTGACCTTTTTGACCTGTTGTACCCTGAAGAGATAAGTTTGAGCGTTGTTTTATATTTCCTGAACCATCTAATACTAAAATATCAGTTTCAGTTGTCCCCGTAGGGGTATTACTAAGTTGTAATGTATTTAAAGTTGCGTTAGATCCGCTAACTAATACTTTTTTCCAATTTGGCATGTTAATCTTTTTATTATGGTTGGTTACTCAAAGAGTCCACTTCCGTTAAGGCCTATAATATAGTTATACATATGAATGTAAGAAGGAGTAGTTAATAAGACAAATAAAAATTTAAAAGTTTAAATTAACAAGGAGGGTTATTTGTAAGTTGATCTATTCTAAAAATTACACCCCCAAAAGCTAAATCACCTACACTATAAGAAGTTGTAGGGTTTATTTTTATAGTTTTTTGAGCTCTTACTCTCTGAATAGTAACTTTGGACAAAGCGGTGGAAGCTCCTAGTCTTCTTGCTGATGCTTTACTAGTAGTTATAGTGTCTTGGTTAGAGGACCAATAATAGGCACTATTACTCGGATTATCCCCACCATTATCATTTATTACATCACGTACTGCTCCCGAATTAGCCCATATTCCATTATTCATATAAGTAACTTCACTCCCAGTACCTAAATACCAATCAGAATACCCCCCTGTAGTAAGATCTAGGCAATATTTAGCTGCACCATTAGTAAAACCTGATTGGGCTATAATATTTTGAGAATTTAGTAAACCATTAACTGCAGGAGAGCAAGGTGAAAACGCATTATTTGGGGTACTAACAGAAGTGGTAATATTAGACCACGCTATAGTTGTTTCATATAAAGATGCTATCATTATTTGAGTTGAATCTTGGGGTATTGGGTCACCCCCAGATTGTAATACTCTAAAGAAATTAATATTACTCATTTATTTTTGTTTTTAGTTCGTCTATTTGAATTTGTTGTTCTTTAATAGCTTCAATTAATAAAGCAACTATTTTTTCATAATTAACTGCTTTATACCCATTAGATCTTGTAGTAACTACTTCGGGTAAAACTTTTTCTATTTCTTGAGCTATAACACCCACATCTGGACCTTCATTAGCATGTATGGTTTTTTCTTCTTTGGTAATTAATGGTTTCCATGTAAAATTATTACCTGATATACTTTGTATTTTATCTAAAGCATTTTCGATAGGTTTTATATTTTCTTTTAATCTTTTATCCGAGGTTGCAAATGCTACTATATCATTACCAGCTCTAATCATACCATCAACAAAAGACCCACCTGCGCTTCCTACTTTTATTTTATCAACTGTTAAAGTATTTTTTGTAGTATCATAAATAAAATCACTTTCACCTACTAAATTAGTACCATTAGAAAATGCTACTTGAGCACTACCAATAGATGTACCTGATCCTCCATCGGCTCCTTGTGCTCCTTTTTCACCTGTTCCTGTAGCACCTTGAGCACCTTGAGCACCTTGAGCACCTTTTTCACCTGTTCCAGTTGCTCCTTTTTCACCTTTAGCACCTGATGCTCCTCCTGGAATTGACCAATAATAATTAGTACCATCATAATAAACACCTAGTACATCCACACCACCACTTGTTGTAGTAGTTGTATATGTACCACCACCTATTATAACGGATCCACCTGGTAATGATAAGGTATGAGTTGTACCTGTTCCTTGTTTAACTAATATTACACCAGTATCCCCAGTATTCATATTTGTTATACCTAGAGTTCTACTTCCCCCTAATGTTACTTTTGCATTTGAACCATTATCTAAATTCCATGATACAATACTAGCATCGGTTAAAGTTTGTTGTATTATTTGAAGATTACCATCTAAAATTGCTGTACTACCATCAAATGTAAAATTAGTTTCAGCTGTTATTCCACCACCACCATCTGATGTTAATAATTCATTACCACTTCCAGGTACTGTTGATTCAGAACCTTTATCACCTTTAGCACCTTTTTCTCCTACCCCACCTCCTGGAATTGACCAGTAGTAACTAGTACCATCGTAATAGACACCTAGTACATCTATACCACCACTAGTTGTTGTTGTAGTATAAGTGCTACCCCCTATAACAACAGACCCACCTGGAAGTGTTACAGTATATGTTGTACCTGATCCTTGTTCAACTAATAGTACACCTGTATCACCTGTTACCCAACCTGACATTGCTAATGTTTTATCGCCATTTAAGGTAACTTTAGCATTTGAACCTAATGAGGGGTTAAATGTAATTGTAGATGATGCGTTACTTATTGTTTGTTGGTCAATGGTTATTTTACCATCAGACATTTGTAAATCTTTATCCATTACAACATCTGGGAATATTCTAACATCAGTATTATCGTATGTTAATACATTTGTTTCTGTACCCCCTGGATTTGAGGATATCATTTTGAATTTACCAAAATCTGTTCCACTATCTCCTTGGAATACTATATCTGTGTTATCAGTACCATTACCTTGTATTCTAACACCATTAGCGCCATCTCTAAGAACCCTTAAAGAACCATCATTTCCGCCTGCTCCTTTTATAGTAAGAGAACTTGCATCAAATATTAAATTTCCTTCAGCATTAATACCACCAGAACCATTTGATGTTAATACTTCATTATCGTTTCCAGGTACTGTTGATTCAGAACCTTTTTGACCTGTTGCTCCTTGAGTACCATCTGCTCCTTGAGCACCATCTGCTCCTTGAGCACCTATTTCACCTTTTTCACCTTTTTGACCTGTTGCTCCTTGAGCACCATTTGCTCCTTGAGCACCATCTGCTCCTTGAGCACCTATTTCACCTTTTTGACCTGTTGCTCCTTGAGCACCATTTGCTCCTTGAGCACCATCTGCTCCTTGAGCACCTATTTCACCTTTTTGACCTGTTGCTCCTTGAGCACCATTTGCTCCTTGAGCACCTATTTCACCTTTTTGACCTGTTGCTCCTTGAGCACCATTTGCTCCTTGAGCACCATCTGCTCCTTGAGCACCTATTTCACCTTTTTCACCTTTTTGACCTGTTGCTCCTTGAGCACCATTTGCTCCTTGAGCACCTATTTCACCTTTTTGACCTGTTGCTCCTTGAGCACCATTTGCTCCTTGAGCACC
>Ga0206126_10002427_pt1 | contig 20228 bp, 1 predicted proteins | sample Helgoland_Spring_5_FD_148621 | JGI IMG/M metagenome (GOLD analysis project Ga0206126, IMG submission 148621) | Pelagic subsurface seawater microbial communities from Kabeltonne, Helgoland, North Sea - Helgoland_Spring_Bloom_20160412_1 | ecosystem: Environmental > Aquatic > Marine > Epipelagic ...
AGGAGAGCTGCCAATGACTCTCGCGCTGAGAGATCCAATGGTATTGGTGTCTGAGAGACATTAGAGCGTGATCCACACTCGTCCGTCCCTTCCACTAACGCATGGAAGCGTTGTAACCACGGCTCCATGTAAGACAAATGCGGCGGCAACGACTTGCACGGCCGCCTCAAGGTAGCAGGTAGTGCTGTATTATCATTACCGCGGCAGGGGTCATGCTGCGTTGGAGGAAAACAATCAGGACACAGATATTTCTTGCAGTGAGGGCACTTCATTGTACCTCCCCATGCATCCACTTCGTTGCAGACTTGACATCTCACCGCATCCTCATCCGGTTCTTTATGTACGGCGCTCGCATGGTTCGATGAAGCCTGACCTCGATGCCGTCGAAGGGAAGCTGCTGTAGACGGTAGAGCTCTACCTTGCCGGTGCGAGGATTGATCCTCGGTAGATACAATAGCGACGCCGCTCGGCGCCGACTGCTCAATGCGCTCAGCGGAATACTCACTCCAAGACAACAGGGGTGGCGCTGCTGACGCCATTGCTGAGTGGCCCACTGTGGTGCTCGACTCCGAGGGAGATGGTACATGATGGGTAGGCTCGGATGAACCGCCGGTAGGTACCTTCACATCATTCTCTGCTCGGTCCACTGTCGAGACCGGCTGCGTCTGCGACCGCTGTTTGCATTGTGACCAATGCTTCTCCTCATCAAAGAAGCATGTGTCGCAGTAAGTCCGTGCACATAATCCACACAATAGCATTTCGCATCCATTTCCGCCTGAGGTTTCTCCTACGTTGCACGTCCCACAGTACGAGAATGCGGTGACTCCCTCCACAAGCGTAGCCGCACTTCGGTAAAGTTGAGCCACCTTCTCAAGCACATATCGTTCAAATTCTTCTTTAGTGGCGACCCAAGCCGACCGCGCTCCGGCAAGGTCGGTAGCCATCAGCTCATCCACGATTTTCTCATGTTGAGCAAGATTCATCGCCGCAATTCTTATTAGTAGCCTCGCGCGAAACCACTCATCTTTATCCATGTTGGCGCTGCGTAGCTCCAAGGTACCCGTCCGGCCACCCCGCATGCCTCCACGCATGCCACCTCGCGCCCGGCCACGTATTGGGTAAGATCCAAGTCTCGCCTCTGTACTAACGGTGCGTTCTTCGTCATAAGATCCGCGCACCGTTGCTAGCTCAGGGTGAGTATATTTCCAATGATCGGGCGGCGGCTTCAATGTCACCATTCCCATTGTTTGAAGGGGCGCCCTCGTCGGATACGACAGAGTGGGTCGCGAGTCAGAAGCCGTCGGCTGCTTGTCAACCATCAACGTAGGTTTCACCGGGTTCGTGGCCGAAGAGAGATGGCCCTCGACCCTATCCGGCGCTCCCACGTTGCTAAAAGACGTAGAGATTTTATCAAAAGGTGACGTGATTACACTAGTGGATGGCAGCTTTGCCATACACACTAGCTCATCACTAGTCGGTACACTAGCGGGTGACAGCTCTGTCACACTCACTGGCCCATTACTTGACGAACTAGAAGTAGCTGTGCCTAACCGATTGGTTAGGACTTTGGTTAGCGTATCGGGTGCGCCCCCATCTCGAACGCGCCCTCCCTATGAGTTCCGGGACTGCTGTCGAGGCCGTTCGCTCGCAATGAAGTTCTTACCGGCGCTGACCTCGCAGGGCAGTTGGCCACCGTCCAAGATAGCGTACTTATCCGGGTTTCGCATCATTAGTCTCCGCAGAACCGCATAGTTCTTATGGCAAGGAGGACAGTTTGAGTAGCCATGCAGCTCCTTGCTCCAGTAGAACAACGCTGCTTTCACTCGCGGGCAATCGCCCCAGTCATGGGCAGAATCGGCTTTGTCCTTTTGGCGGTAGAGGAATTCCGGCCCATTTCCATTGTTATTGAGCCCGCTCGCACAATGCGCGCAAGCACCAGACAGGAAGGTGTCGTTTGTCTTATCAATCAACCTAGACTTCTCTCCATAGCCACCAAAACGGGTCTGAAGAGCCTTGGTATCCGTCTGCCGCGGAAACTGGTCACCGTTCATGGGCAGAAGAGGGCAAACAATACCCAGGAGTTGCGCTGAGAAGAAATCCATGGGAATAAACTTAGGAGGAGTACCCTCTTCCTTCTTGACCGAGGCCTTGGCGATCTCATCACGGTAGTAGGTACTGAGTGGAATCTCCTCAAACGCTTTCTGTCCACCTGGGTACCCCGCGAGTTCTTGCTGATTCCTCTGCCAGAAGTTCAAAACGATGATGCCCCTTCCGCCGCCTGGTCTGTGCAACTTATTCCCCAGGTACCCGACTGACCTAGGTCCTGCCTCCATTGTACTGGGCGGGAGAGCGGCCGTGATAGCACTCGGAAGCGATAGCTGGGGCCTGGTGAGCGACGCACCCTCGGCTGCCGGCTGCTGCTCCATTGCGGCGACTGTGGGCTGTAGCGTAGGCCGTGCCGCCGAGGATTTGGCGTGCATCCCACTAGCCTCTCGAGAACGTTTTTCTTCCATAGCTACCTCAGTGGTGAACTGGGTCTCCATACGAACACCCTTGCTGGTGGCCAACTCCATGACGCTGCGCCAGCGGTAGTAGATGGCGTCTCTCTGCTCCTGGCTCGAAGCTTGATCCACACCCTTAGGTTCGTCTCTAAGCCTCTCCTCCAGCTCAGCTGTGAGCCAGGGTACCAGCTTTTGATCCCTCTTCAAGGTGCTGTCAAACAAGCATTTGATAAGTCGGTCGTGCACCTTCTTGGCTATCTCCTTCTTGGTATAGAGTTCGGACCTTGACAGGTGAAGATGTTGGATTGCCTTGTTCTCAACCTCAGTTGCCGTCTCGTGCAAGGTGCTCTTAGCAGACAATGCCTCCCAATCTCGCTGCCAACGGTCGACCGACTCGTGGTTTGGCACGGCAGTCTCGTCGCACATGAATAAGAATACCTCGATGTAGATGTGCGGTAGATTATTGAACAACGCCCATATTGAGGAGAGCTGCTGCTGCAGCGGCATCATCCAGGAGACAGCTGGTACTACGGCAAGGGCAGTAGCTAACAGATTGTGAATAGTATCGAGGGAGAAGCACATTTCCATCGCCCGTTTAAGTAGGTGCATGAGGCCCATTCGCCCTTTGCTGCTCAGCCACCACTCCTCCCGTTGTTGCGACGTCGGATTGGCGTATTGGCATGTCTTAAAGCATTTGATGAGTGCATCTTTGACCGTTTCATGCTCCGCGTATCTGCCTTTAGAACGTTCCTTCTCGTACTCCCTGCTGCCCACTCGAACTGGTGGGGGGTTCACCGTCAACGCCTTGACCTCACCTGCCGACTGTGAACCATCTGAGGCTACCGGAGCCCTGGCGACAAGCTTCAATGCGGTTACCACTTGCGTCTTTATCGAGAGCTTTTCATTGTCAAGTAGCCTCTCGAGTTGCTTTTCTTTCAACCTGCCGCTTTCGATAATGGAGACCGAGTCCAGGTTGTACTCAGAGGCAACGCTGCTTGCTAGGTCACTATTTTCGTCAGTCTCGTTCTCCTCACTGCTCTGCGGCTCAGATTCGTCATAGGAAGTGCCAGGATATCGACGTGGCCGGGATCGGAGGCTCGACCTACGCGAAGGTAATTGCGTTTGCTGTCCCGAGTCACCAGCCGCCGTTCTTGGCCCTGGAGTGCTAAGCATCACTCGGTTTGATCGAGGCGCTGAAAACGGTGGCCCTGCCGAAACGGGTTCCGTATCGAAGGAGGCAGATGCTGCACCTCGGGTAGGCGTCCCACGACCTGCCGTCGATGGGCGACCCGAGGCTGTAGGCGCTGGACTTGGCGTGCTCCTCGTTAGACCCTCGAACATATTGGGCGGCCCGCCGGTAGACGTGCTCGACTCAGTATCTGCCTGGCAGAAGTCAGGTTCAGGGTGCCCATGCAAGAAGAGGTATTCTGTAACCTTCTGCACGGATTGAGGTGAGGCTCCTAGAGTTAGTGCTAGCCACTCGGGCATGATGAGCGGTCCATCATGATCTTCCTGCTCGAGTCGACTGCCAAGTCGAGGCACGCAATTGCGCCTGTACCAGTCCTCGTGGAACTCCTCCGCGCCATCCATAACGCGGTCGACTCTCTCCGGCTCCAGAGAGAAGTCACATTCAGACCTGAGCAGGCCAATCTTTGCATGTAGGGCGCCTCGCATCGAGGCTTTCGCCATCTCATAGTTGAACGTCAAGCCGGTGATGAAGCCTAGTCTCACCACGAACGCACACGAAGACTCGTTGATTGACTGTTGCCACAGTAGGGAGCCGTTAATCAGGCCGGGCTGCATGCAGAACTGCACAGCTCCTAGAAGAGCCCGCTCTTGACCACCAACATCCCCAGCCGTACTGTCATAAGCGAAGACCATCGCAAAGCACAGCGGATTTTCATGGATTGTCCTCATAAACAGATCTACGTCTCGAGTAACTAGTGACTTTTGCCGATCGTGTAGGTTGAGAGCATAGTATTTGCCCTGGTTGCCCTCCTCGGCCGGCGATGCTCCATCTTGAGAGCCGTCTGCACTCATCGACGACCGCAGGGCGGTCACTCGCGCGTCCAGGACATCACGTTGAGCTCGGAGACGATCTATTGAGACCTTACTAGACTCGTGCTGTCTTTGTACCTCCACATTGCGCCGCACAGCTTCATCATAGGCAGTTTGAAGGGATGCCAGCCGCGCAGCCAGGTCATCCAACTGCGTATTCTGTTCGCCAACCAGCTGTCTCAGACTGCTAAGCTCGTCGGTAGAACTGCTCTCCGCACGCTCCTCAGCCGTCTTTAGCTTGTCCGTGAGGCTATCGACCACTGAAGACAGCCGTTGGTGTTCAGTCTGAGCCTTCCTTTCTCGGTTCCTATGCTCCTCCTGCTCCTCAACTCGGCTCCTCGCTAGGTTAGTGCAGCGCCTCTTCTCCTGGTCAAGGTCAGCTTGCACATTGCGAGTATGCTGCTTGGCGGTCGCCAGCTGGCCCTCCAAATGCAGATGTTCAGGATCATTGCATCTCGACTCTCCCTGGGGGCGGCGATGATGGTTGAGTTGACTGGCAGCGTCTCTCAGCTCCTCGCCCTCGGCCAACGCGACCTTCAGTTGCCGCGACTCTTCTTTCAAGTCTCGGCTCAGCGATGCGATTTTCCGCTTATTCTGCTCCTCTCGGTGCGTATATTGGCCTCTCAGGGAGTCATACTGCTGCTGTAGCTTCTCTTTGATACTTCTCTGCTCTTCGACTTCGGCCGTGGCTTCGTTTACTTCCTTGCTCAAGCTGGTAACCTTCTCGTCTTGTTCCTGCCGGGCCATGAGTGACGACAGTAGCTCGGCGGCATCCGTTTGAGAAACGGTTTCCAGCTGGGTAAGGGCCGTCGCTGCTCGCTGCGCCACCGCCTTCTCGACTCTGAGACGCTCCTCATATTGCTTGCGGTTTTTAGCTAACCGCGCTGCCGCTTTCTTCTTGGTCGCCTCCAGCTCATCGCGGAACATCCTGGCCTGATCGTGCGACTGGTTCAAGATACTTCTCATCTGGTTCACTTCTTCTTCGAGCCTCTCTCGACCTCTCACCTGCTCGTCGAGCTTCGCCTGAAGCCCGTCCTCAGCGGTTGCCCTCTCGCGTTGCGACAGCACGGGCAGACCTCCCGAGCGCTGCGCCTCTTCCAACTCGTTGATGCGGATTTGGCACCGTTGTAGCTTCTCCTCCCGGGCAGCCAGCTTTGACTGCAATTGGGATTGTTGCATCTGGGCGGTATGAGCCAGGTCTCGCGCTTGGCCGAGTTCTTGGGCTCGATCATCAACCTGGCCGAGAGCCACCGATAGGTCCTTTCGGACCTGTTGGACGATGGTCGACTGCGACAGAACCTCGGACTTCAACTCATTGACCTCCGACTCAAGGTCCATTTGAGTGATAGCAGCGAGGTCCTTCTCTTCAGCAGCCTCCTTCTGCATCTCCTCTACGGTTGACTGCATCTGCGTCCGCTGTTGATGGCCCCACAAGGCGACATGCACTAGGTCTCGGTGCGCCTGTCTTGCTAACTCTCGGCCGGTTGATGGGTCATCGGGCTGCAGAGTGACCAGCAGCTCAGCAAATATGGTTGAATGCTCATCCAACTCAGTCTTGATGCCATGCCAGTCCCTCTCGTCGAACAAATCGGTATCGAGGCCCGTCGAGTCATTCTTTGGGTCTAGCACCCCTTCTGGCGACGGAGGGCGTCTCCTCGATACTGCCGGCGCCGGAGCCGCCTCTTTCTCTTCGGCAGGGCGCTTACCCGCTCGATTTGAGACCTTTGGTGAAGCAGATTCCGCCCTGTGGGTGCCACAGCCTTGCAGCACACCTTGGCCAGCCCCTAGAGAGCTTTCTGAGGTCGACCCCTGCTCAATGCCGCTGCGTACCGCGCCTCCCAAGCTTGACATCTCGCTTTGAGATGCACCAATTTTTTCGTTCTGGGCGTCCTGGCAACCGTCAGAGCCGGCATATGGCGACTGTACAGCGGGGGTACCTCCCTCAGGCCGATCTGATCGCGAAATTTCGGCCTCACCGCTCAGCGTTGCGCGAGAGGGGCCCGGCTGCGATCCAAGGTCCGATGGTGCAAGTTTCTCTTCAAAGGGGCGGTAGACCCTTGAGTCTGGGGTGAACTGGCTTCGATAGTCGGTCAAAGGCGGCGTTGCCCCTAGATTTAGCTCGTCATCCGAGCCTGAATCCGCGCCTTGGGCCTCCAAAGCAGCGGTGTGCCGGGTATTCCCGGCAGAGCTGTCACCGTCCAGTGACATGGTCTCCTGAGCCATTGGCTCATCTTCCTCGCCTTTGAGGGATCCGCCACTTGAGCCCTCGATGCCCGCATTGCACTCGGACATGGCAGCGGAAGTGATGATCGCAACGTTGTCCTTGAGGTCAGCCGGGATCTCTTTGGAAGCGGGACCACCCCGGTCTTCTCTCGTCGATTCTTGGTTGTTCGTACTTATCGTGGTCGAGGGCAAACTGCCCCGAGACACGTTAGGAAGCTCCTGACCGGAACCCCCGTCGTGGGAGGCAGTCTGAGAACCACCCGGTGAGCCCCCGGGGCTGGCCTCCTCACCGGCGGCGCTTTCACTCTCCACTTCGATCGTCGTTCTTGTTCTTTCTTCGTCAGGCGGTCTCGTCCCCTCCTTGGGAGGATCGGGGCCGCCGCCTTCGGTTTCCATAAACGCTTATTCACTCAACGAGACAGACGGAAGCCACAAAGGGGCACTGACCCTCCGAGCCCCACCTGCTCCGTGGAGCACAAGCTACCTAAAAGAGGGGACTACCCCGAGGCTACCCCGAGGCTACGGGGTGATAACCCGCGTGGTTCTCAACAAACTGTGCTGGCGACTGGTTGAAAACCAGCCACCCGCACACCAACACGTTACTTAACAGTATGGTATTATGGTATTCCCATCTTGCGTAGATTGGGATGATGGAAGTTAACTGCGCGGGTGCTCAACCCCGACAGCCCCCCCCTAAGACGCGATCCTGCGGATGATACCAGCAGTTAACTCCTCCAAGTGGTTCATGACGCCACTGAAGAGCTAAGGCCTTAGATCATCACTATAGTAGCAGGTATGAAGCATCAGCTGCAGACTGACCCTCCAATCACAATAGCAAGTAGGAAGCATCAGCTGCAGACTGACCCTCCAAGAAAATTCTCGCACTATGTAACATCACTTGATCACTGTGGCCACAGGTCGCAAGCAGATCCCAACTCAATGGAAATCACCGTGTCACTCTCAGAGAATATAAAAACGGTCGGAACGCGCTGCACGTTCACGCCGTAATCCATGTACATCTGTGATAAAGAGCCAGTTCAATCATAATGCGCACGAGTACGAACAAGCTCCTTGACCGGACGAATGAATGTCGCGGGGTAGGACAAGTTCACCAAATTCCACCTGATCCTTGATGAAAGGTACTCAACGGCTGCCTGCTTAGGCTGGAATCTTGGCGATTCTGACTGTTATCACGCATGAAGGACATGGTGGATATCCATCCCTGGGTATAAGCTGGTTGCATGCGGAGAGAACATCGTTGACGATCTAGCGTAAGATCCGTCCATTTCGAGATGTCACTCTCACAACTTGAACATCAAAAACCACCACACTTTCAGGTGCAGCGGGTATAGGACATCGATAGAAGTTACTCTCATAGAACTGTTGAATGTCGGAAAGTTCGTTCGAAGAACACCACGACTCAGGAACCAAAGCACGTCGGTGATGAGCATAGGCATCACCAAATGAAGAATAAAGATAAAAACGAGGCACTCGAAGAACCAGCTCGCGGCGGTTTGACTGTGCCAGTACATAGCAATTCTCACTAGCGGAAGCTCGAAGCTTCCTAGAGAGAGATCGATTGAGCAGACGGGCATCACACGTCTTAGAACCATTCTCGATCAGTCCCAAGGCTGGTTCCAAGAAACTCCATGAATGAAGCATCTCGCGAAGTTGAGACAAACTAGCTTCCATCAATTCAGATAAGAGCCATTCAAAAGATTGCTGTATTTTGACCACGGAAGGGCCTTGACCGCAAGGATTCGCTTGAATCACTGGTGGCGCCATCGGTAACGCAGCCGCATCGAGTGACGGGACGTCTTCTGGTGTAAAGCCAGGGATAAGGAACGACGACGGTTCAACCGTCTCATAAGTCTGTCGCCCTACGTACATGATAGGAATACGTAGTTGGCTTCGAGGGGAAGCAATTTCAGCCGCCGTGACTCCAGGAGGTGACCACGTGTTGCGGTCGATACCCGCAGCTCGGCAGATACTATCGGTCAACGCAGCCACACGTCCATTCCATCTCGTCATCCCCCTTGCTGTCGGATTACGCATTTTTGGGCATACGGCAATCCACGCCGTAAGATCAGAAGTAAGTAACGTGGGCCATAGTAAACGCCCTAACACAGCGCAGAAGGCCAGCCGAGACTTCCCCTCTCGGAAGGGTGAAGACCCCTCAAAGAAAGTTATCAACTCCTTCCACCAACGATCGTCTTTGAAGAAAGGATGCTTCTCCAAAGCCTCTTCCATACCCGAACATTGCTCTCGAGGCAATTTACCCACAAGGTGAGCATTGGTATTGACCATAAAAATAGCATGCAGGGCATTAAGAAAGCGCACCACAGCGTTGTCCGCGCGAGCAGCCCATTCCAAGGGGGTCTCCCCAACTGCTTGACCCCAAAAGACCTCAATGGCATCTTTGATAACCACCTCTTCATCCTTTGGAGTACCGAGCTGGAGTAACGTCTCGGCGGCGTCATCGTGGAGCTCTGAAGGCCCTGATCCTATCATCGAGGGGCCGTCTCCCATAGAATTGCAACTGCTGGAACGGCCACGGCTAGTCTCCACAGGGGTTAGCGCGCGGAGGCCTCCGGACTTAGCATTATCCTGCGTGCTCACCTTTTCACTTTCTCGACAAAGAACACAGGAGCGGTTCGGCTGACAGCAGCAGCCGTGTAGGCAACCATCACAACGCGTCAAAACCGGACGAGTACAGCTCCGACATGTTTCGATAGAGGGTGGCGCCCCTGGTAGCGTTGCCAAGACATCGACAGCTAAAGGAGGGTCGGGTTGAGCTTTCATCCCTATCTCTCTCAATTTGAGCAGCGAGCATTGAGCTTCCATCGGAGTGTCGCTTAGCATAACTTCACTCCCCAACAGAGATTTCCATTTGGCAACTGACCGTAGCTCCTTATCCCTAGGAACGGCGTCAAAGGTTTCAGGGGTTAGCACTACCCACCAGTAGCTGGACCCCCAGCTACCGTCAGTAGTTACGTGCCCGCCAGGTGTCTTTAGGATGACTTGCTCGACCAATTCTTTAATCTCCCACGGATAAGAAACCAAGTGTTCCTGAAGAAGACGATGACTGGCCTGTAACCTGGCCTCCACCTGATCAAGTACCCCATTGCTCGAGTAGAAACGGTCAGTGGCCAACACTTGACCCCCAGGACAAAAGGTATTGAGCTGACCATATAACCCAACGAGTTGCCAAGTATAGCTCCGCCCGTCTTCCATAAAGAAAACAATGTAAACCCATTCGGTTGCGACTTGCCTAGTAGTGGCCTCTAGAGAAGCAACCTGCGCAGACTCTCCAAGCATAGCCTCAGCTGAAACTTCCGGCTGCCAAAAATGAGTAGACCCAAGCGGAGTAGAGCTCCACCATCGACCCGCAAGCCATCTACTGGTAACAGGTTGAGACTTACCCGAAGGCTTCTCAATGAATCGACCAATCAACGCCGCCACCGCTGCCTTGCGTGAGCGCGTTTCATCGTAATCCTTGCGTGGCTGAGCAGCTAGCCTCGAGGACCGAGAGCTAGTATTGGTACTAGACCGTAGCTCATCAGTATTCACGTTACGCGCTGGCGGTAACAACGTTGGACGTGGCCTCTCATGGCGTAATTGGTTAGGGCTTGCTCTCGAAGGAACTGACTCCGTCTCCGCCTGGGAGGACAAGGAGCGGACTTCATTAGCAGTCGCCCCAGCCGAACCTCGGGTCAATTCGAAAGCTTGAACCATATCGGAACATCTCAACATCAGAGCACTCCGAGGTTCCCAAGTAGTCTCCTTCAAAGAGTAACCTCGCCATTTCACTAGAAAGTGCGGCACCTTCGCAGAAGTAGAGCCCATGTTGGCCAAAGGTCGATCCTCAGCCTTCAATAGTGCTTCCACAATGTACTCATCCGGAGCAACTCGATCAACATCGGTGATGGTAGAATACAACTTAAGGCGAGAAACGGCAATCTCATCGTGTATCCTCTTGGAATTGAGATCACGCAACCGATAGTTTCCTCTCTCGTCAGGACCTGAGACCACGCGGTATGGCCCATCATACAGATCTTCCAACTTAGCTTGAGTGTTCTCTCGACGTATTAACACTCGGTCGTCCGTCTCAAAATCGGGAGGCTTCTCCATCTTTCTATCTCGATCGCTCTTGTCAGCTAACTGTTGCCGTAGGGTAGCAGCCTCAGCTAAACGCCAAGCGACTCTGAGCTTGCGAACGGTGCTTTCGGCTGCTTGACGGCTGGCGGCGGGTATTCCTCGAGTGTCGATGACAGCTTCCGACGGGCCTCGCAACTCTCGGCCGTAAAGAAGATACGCTGGAGATTCACTTGTCACTCGGTGTGGCGTTGCGCGGTAACTGTATAGCAAAAACGGAAGCCACTCTTCCCATCTCGTGCCTCCTGGATCAACAGCTCGCACCATTTCTTCCAAGGTCTTATTGAAACGTTCCACCGAAGCAGCACTCTCATGGTGATGCGCCTTAGAGACAAGCATCTTCGTCCCTATAGCTCGGTTGACCGCAATTACGATCACAGCCGCCAGGTTGCTACCTCGATCACTGCGAAGCGCTCTCGGTACCCCATAACGTGAAACAACATGCTCACAGAAGAGCTGCACATAGTCCTCGGCAGTAGGGTCACTCTTCAGGGCAACGGCCTCGACCCATCTGGATAGGCTGTCCACAAAGACTAGACATTTGCGAAATCCCTTAGCAGAACCCACCTGAGCGTGCACCATGTCCACCAGGTCAACTGTGACCAGATCAAACGGATATTTGCCCAGAGCAGGCACCACGCCGCGGCTTACAGAACGATGTTGCTTGCTAAAGGAGCACTCGTGGCACCGCATTACGTGGTCGGCCACGTCATTGTAGCTGGTTGGCCAGAACACCTGACGGCGCAGGGCTTGCCACGTACGCTCACGGCCTTGATGACCCATTTGGTCATGGAAGGCATGCAAGAAAGCCTCTTGACATGACTCAGGAATCCACAAGAGCTGAAGCTCACGTTCGTTTTCTTCGTCGGGATGTAGCCTAACGACCCTAAAGAGCGTGCCATCCGTGATAACACAATGGCGAGCATGTTGCCTCACGCAAGCAGCCAACCTAGCGTCGGTGGGCATAGCTCCAGACGCCAAAAAGGTCATAATAGCCTTGCACTTTGGATCCTCACGTTGTAATTGCTTGACATCTGCCGCGGAAACGGAGGAGCCATCTCTCTCCAACGGAACTCCTTGGTCATCTGACACCACAATGCCGCCTTCCTCCGGAGATAATGGCCGGAAGAACTGCTTCATGGGGGAGTCATATCGAACCTTATGACGCGGGGGTACCTTGACGGCCTTACTCTCGGGATTCGCAGGCAAGGAGCTCACTACCTGCGGGCCACTCCAAGCGTGATTCAATCGTAGGGTCACCTCCGTATCTAAACGCTGCTTAGTGCCACTTATGAGGTCAGAGTGAAGCTGACTCCGGTGGCCTCCCGAATGTAGAAGGTCACGAACATCTTCTTGGCACCATTCAGATTTGCCGTAGAAGGAGTGCGGCATATTGCTCTCCAAGGCACACACAAGCCGAGAGATCGCATCACAATCAACATGTGTCTTACCAGGCTTATGCTCTACATAGAAATTGTATTCTTGCAACTTGATGACCCACCGTGTGAGCCGCGACTGTGGTCCACCCTCTTGAGTGCCGTTCATCGTATGTAACCATTTCAGAGCGGCGTGATCCGTCACCACCCGGAAGCGCCTACCCCATAAGTAAGGACGGAATTGCCGAATGGCTTCCACCACGCCTAGCAGCTCCGCTTCGGTGGCCGAGTAATTGGCCTCGTGAGTGGTGAACTTTCTCCCATAAAAGCATACCGGGCGCTCCTCTCCGGGTTGACCCTCTTCATCAGGGTCATCCCTCTGAACCAACACGGCTCCGATGCCGTGACCCGTCGCTGCGTCGCTCTTTACAACGAACTCTCGGTCGCGCCGCGGGTAAGCTAGCACAGGGTTCTTGCACAAGGCTTCCTTCAGCTGCCTGATAGACTCCTTAACTTCAGGGTTATCAGTTGCCTCAGGGAAGACAACACCACTCTTGGTAAGTGCAACCAATGGAGCTGACTTCTCATGAAAGTTCTCGACGTGCCGGCGATAGTACCCGCAGAGGCCAAGGAAGGACCTAACCCTGGTTAGGGAATCGATTGAATCCACATCGATTGCAGCGATGCCCTTGATCTTCTCGGGGTCTAGAGAAACACCCTCTCTACTGCAGATGTGACCGAGGTATTCCACTTGCGCAGCAAACAAAGAGCACTTTGATGGCTTACAGGTCAGTCCTGCCCACTCTAGCCGTTCCAACACAAGATCGAGTCGATGTAAGGCCTGATTGAACGCATCTTCTGGGGTATCGCCTGATGCCCATATGGCTATGTCATCGAGGTAGGGTAAGCAGATATCCCAACTAAGTCCTTGCAAGGTTGACTCCATCAACCGCTGCATGTACGAAGGTCCTGAACGGAGTCCAAATGGCAACCTACGAAAGTGCCACTTGCCCATGTTAGTAACGAAAGCCGTACGCTCGCGGTGCTCCGGCTTAATATTGAGAGCCCAGAAGCCTGCCGTCAGGTCCAAGGTGTGGTAATATACCGCTCCAGACATCTTTGCTGTGGCTCGGCCCAGCTGATCAATGGCGTCATCACAACGAGGCAACGGTGAGTCCTCAACCAGCAGCAACTCGTTGAGGCGCCTAAGATCCACGCAAAAACGCGGCTGCCCATCCTTTTTCTTGACAAGAACCACTCGCGATGCCCACGGGCTGTTACTCTTTTCGATAATATGATGACGCTCCATGTCTTCCACCGCTTGAGCGATAATCTGATTGCCCTTATCTCCCACTCTACTCGCCGCACACTTGAATGGGCGAGCATTCTCCTTGAGAGGCAACTCCACTTCAATCGCATGCGATTGCCCAGGAGTCTTGTAAGGCGGCACCGCGAATGCATGAGCTCGTTTAGCCAGTAGCTTATAGACAGCCAACCTTTGCTCCTCGGTCAGTCGACGTTCCGACAGTAGGTCGCACGACTCGCAACCTTTCTTGCAAGTTCCATCAATATGGAGGTCAGCTAAAGCCTTCGTGTACTCTGGGGTCAGATTGCCAGTAGGGTCAGTGTCAGGCGCCTGATCAATCACAGTGACAGTTTCCCCGCGAACCATTGCAACCGGAGCTAACGAGGGTAAGCTATCGGAATGGTGCGAGTTGTTGATCACTTGGACTGCGATCTTTCCATTGACTACGTGTGTAATTCCATAAGCGGTGAGCAGGTGTGACTTGCATCTTACTCGGTTGGGTGCTGGTTCCACTAAGAGCGGTCCCACAAAATCAATCAAACTCTTCGGAGCGGGAAGCATCACCGTGGTTTGAGTCTTTGGAGGTATGACAATCGGATTCACATGATATAGGAGGTATTCAAAAGGCTTGATCCGATGATCTGTGGGTAGCTTGCCTCCTGTAGGCACCGCTGGTAAGGTTCCTTCAATTTCGCCCATACATGAAGTGTCCAACTCCGGGCCCACGTCATATTGGCTAGCAGGGATGGCATCGCTGTCCAGCACATCAGCTGGGCCACCCCCCTCCAAGAGCTGAGCTTCAGGTGAGGACTCTGAAGTTGGCAGCGATGCCACAAATCCATCACACTGTGCTTCGGCGGTCAAGAGGGCAGCAGGAGTGGTGGAGGGAACGTCGTGGGGTGCGGCGGCGGCTGAATCGGTGGCACACGGATGGCACACCACCATCTGGCTCGGTAAGCGGCTCAGGGATCCCATGCAGCATCGCTGATCGTCCGGCCCGACGTAGTCGCCTTTGCACCCGCACTCTGTGCCAGGCGCACAGTAGCCGCACATGCCTTCGCCCGAGCGGCAAGGCATCCAACAGCCCCTATGGCACCGGCATCGTGGCGGCTCCTCGATGGGGGTCAAGGCCTCGCCAGCGGCGACGGCCTCGCTAGGCGGCAAACGGTTGAACCAGCCCTCCTCGTTCAATGCCCTAGCCAGCAACTCGCCATAGGCTCCAAGCAGCTTAGCCGCAGTAGGATATGGACTAAAGTGCGCCCCGCCCTTACCGACGGTGCTAAGCACCGACCTCCGATCTCGCCAGTTAGCATCATCACAGGAGAAGGCGTCGGCTGTCCGCAGAAGCGTCTTCTCCGGCACGGGGACAACCCACACGCGCGTATGATGCAACGTATGATGCCACTCTTGACTAGGTGCCAGGTACACGCCGGAAGTAGTGCCCTCTGGGCTAGCGGCAATTGCCCTCTTAACAGCTTCTTCGATGGAACAGAAAGACTTCTCTGTCAGTTTCTCCCTTAGCTCGCGAAGTCCAGCAGTGACATGATCCTCGCCATTCAGCGCTTTGCCGCCAGGGAAGTCAAACGTCTTACCCTCCACGGCCGTATTGCGCTGTCTCCTGTAACAGAACACCGTTCGATCCGGTGCTTCTAGGATAAATTTGCTCACTAACAAGGGCGAGCACTCCACAGGAGCCACAGTGCTCAGGCCATCGTGCGAAAGCTGACCAACAGCGGAAATCAAGGTAGCCTCCATCCAACCACCTGGAGCACTATCATGGCGAAGTCGTACTGTGCCGCGACTAGAGGCATCCAAGTACAACGCCGGTGTTACCGTGCCGGAGCGCTTGGCAATAAAATCGTTGCCCAGGATACATAGTTCACCTTGCTCAATGACCATGAAGGTATCACGGAATGCGTACCCATTGAGCGTGAAAGTAATGGTCGCCCGTCCATATACAACTACATCCTGCCCATTGGCTGAACGCATCAATACCTGGGGCGGCCGTGCCACAAACTCGACCGCTGCATCAGCAGGTAGAGCTTGAAGCACCTTGCTAGACACGACGTTGTTACCTGATCCGGTATCAGCGAGCGAGGACAGCCAACGCGCCGCGCCAACCCTGAAGCCACGTTGAGCACCACCGTCTTTGGGACGTAATGCCACACGAAAATCCTCAAAGTAAGCACAACAAGCCGGCATGGTTGAAGGAGATTTCACCTCTGACACGTCTTTCTCATCGAAAACCGCTGGCTCCACACCAGCTCCAAGGTAGGCCAGTTCGGTGCTCGCTTCAGAAGCGGCATCTTCCTCCGCCAAGCTAGCGACATACCCTCGCGAGAGATCTTTGAGGTATCTACCCACTTGATCAGACACTGCATTTTGCCATCTCAAGTCGCGCAACTCGGACCAGGTCGGCGGGCTCTCAGCACTAGCATCAGCAAGCTTAGAGTCATCTTGGAGCTGCTGCAGCTGCTGCATGACATCTTCTACCGTAGCGATATCTGAAGGCCGGAGAGCCGGTGTAGAGTCTCCCAGACACACTCGTGCCGGAGTGACCGCCGACGAGATGGCCTCCGTAAAGCTCTCAGCTTGATCAGCTAAGTAAATGCACAGTTGAATCGGCGGGGCACCACCCACTCGGTCGACCCGCTCTCGAAGGGTGCTCACATCCTCGGCCGACAATGACGACAAAGCGTGTCCGATAGCTTCCGCCGAAAGCTGCGGCATACTAGAGGCATAAGAACCCGCAAAGACTCCTCCAGAGATTGGCAGCAGCCGCAGTAGCGGTAACCCAGATGACAACCAATTTCGTAGGACGTTGCCGTACGCCACCACTAACCGACTCAACACCTCTGATCGAGTGACCGCAGCCCCTCTCAAGTCTGGGCCGACTGTATGTATCACGTGGTGTAACCCATACCGATGATATGCGGCGTCACCTTCAGATTTGACCCGATTCCGGACCGAGCTAGGGAAGTGTCCTCTCTTGTCCAAGCCAATAAAACGGTATATGGCGCCAGAAGCAGCCCCTGCTCTACCTGGACCGTCGCGTTGGATGTGGGGCAACCCCGCCGGGTCGGTGATGCATGACATCTTCGACACTTCAGGACGGAGAACACCATCTTTACCCAAGACACCTTCAGCCAAAACCTGAACAATGGTGTTCAGCCGTACTGATCCCAAGGCAGCGGTCGAAGAGGCTTCGACGTCGACGGCCTCAGGCTCACCCTTGACCAGTAATAGTGGTGCTATGATACCTCCGGCTAGGAAGTAATCACTCAAGGGACGATGAGCACCGTCTCCAAGAGGGCTCTCAGCATGTATCTGAGATAGTGATGGTCGCCGCCGTTCTCCACACCCCACGCTTTGTAAGCCACGGGGGCAGAACTCGCGACCTTGTTGGCACGAAGCACATACATCGTTTTCAATGTATTTAGTGATGCCCTCTGGGTGCGGAGGGTCTGGAGGCCACGGAGCGGGCTCTGTGTGCGACTCGTTAGCCATTTTTGATAGCAACCTCCTTCCAAGCCGGCTAGCATGCGGCACGCAATCAGGCGGCAGCCACCGCGCAGGGTTGCTCATTGACGCTAACCTCGGCCTCTTGCAGGGCATATGCTGCTGCGGCGAATAGCACACTTGACACAGTTGTAGAGCACACTCGCCGCAAGGAACCAATTCGTGTGCGTAGCTGAGACACGAGGCACAACGGCCCTCGTCTGTACGCTCTAGCTGACCACGAGCGGAGCACATAAGCTGCGGAGAAGCAGGGTCCGGCAGTACTCCTCGTCGGCAAGCACGTACAGCCATCAGGACTTCGCCATAAAGGTTCTCCCCTTCCCATAGCCTGCTACCAGCGGCGGGCTCTCGAATTCCCCAATGTAAATCTTCAGGCCATACTTCAGCTACAAATTCTGGCATAAGCTGCAAGGCTTCATCCAAGGATGAGTGCTGTTGTAACTTGAGCCACGTCGCATAGGAAGCCCACAGTCTCTCCACTGTCTGCCATCGACTCCCATCCACACCGTCCGGTGTTCGAGTGGGGTGTGGGCCGGGCGCAAGATCGGGAGTATCCTGATATTCACTCTGCAAGTAGCCCTCATACGAGGCCTCGTCGCCTAGGAGACGAGCACGTTGAACCGAGAGGAACTGCCCAACCGATCGGTACCGGACTCCGTCCCTGACATCCTCGAAAGGGTACAGGTCGCTCCACATAGACAACCCTTGAGTAAACCGCTCGTCACCATCCTCACCTGCCTGGCTCACCCGGCGTAGGCCAATCAGCTGAATTGCCGTGTCTGCGGCAGTACGCTTAGGCCGAAGTTCCATAGCGACCAACGGCGGGGACAGCTCGCATTTGCACCTTGCGTCACTCATGTTTGGGCATTGCGGTGACGCGCAGCTCCAAGCACCGCAAGTCACTGGAGACTGGTTACAGCAATTTGACTCGCACGCCCTTCGGCACTCGCGCCGAGGGCACCAAGTCACTACCGGCGACATGTTTTCATCCACCTTAGTGAAGGCAGACGCCAACAGATCAATGGTAGCCGAGAAAGATGGGAACCTGGTTCGAGGAAGAAGCTGCTCTTCCTTAGACCAAAAGTCTAAGAACCGACGAATAAGGCTTCTCTCGAGCGGATCAGGGCGTAGAAGCTTTCGGTTAAGAGCTCGTACGAGGGCCTTGACCCCAGTGATCCACTTATCACCATGAACACGTAGGACGGCTGACGCATCTCCAATGTCGACAACAGCCGTCCAGGAACCACGAGACGTCTCAGCGTCATGATCTCCACGAGAGCCCATCGAAGGGTACGCCTTCTCCGCGGTTTCACACGAGAGCTCGGTTAGGAACTGCGTCGCATCGACTAGCTGGTCAGACCATTCTTGGCCCTGATCCGAAGTTGAGCCGGCTGCGTCCTTCCGTTCTGTAGGTAGAACATCACAAACCTTTGACTCCTCGGGAATAGAGGCGGGATCTACTCGCTTCTGGAAAGCTGACTTGTCGCGCAGCTCGATTTCCACTTGATCAAGAGGAGAGATACTAGTTTCCAGCGTAGGCGGCAGTGAGCCCTCCATTCCATGAATGATTCGACAGCAGGCATCTTGCCCGCTTTTGCCCAGGCGTTGCCAGGAGAATAGTGATCTCTTTTCGGGTACCTTCTCATTAGGCAGCTTCGGAACCGACCCCGCAGCCGCATCACCGCTAGGCGCATCAACCGCCGGCCTTCTCGGCATCCATGCGTACCAAATGCCACGTTTGCAGCGAATCTGACGCGTCTCAGGGATGGCATACAAAGGAGGATCCTCCTCTCGTAGCCTCACGCCTTGACTCTGTTCAAGTAAGGCTAACGTCTCCGCCCTCGCCCCTGAAGGTCGAGCTAGAGCCTTTCGCAACCAAGTCTCCGCTTCTTTGGTTTTGGCGCCCACGTCTATCACAGCGCGCTGGGACGTAGTAAGTCCACGCAGCACTGATACTTTCAAACATCCTGCTCGGTCCGGCCCCCTTGGCGGCGTATACTCCAACGGGATGCCTGCATGTAGCCCAGGAATAGAGCTGAGAAGATCTTCACAAGACCTATAGTCACCTGCCACCCGCCGTTCTCGAGCAACTTCGAGGACAGATCCCATCCATTGTGCCGCCATAGCTGCCACGACGCCATCAAAAGAGCGACCTCTCGATGCACCGCGGGTCAGCCCAGGAGCAAGGTTAGCTAAACGCCGATCTCGTTCCTCCACCAGAAAGGTAGGGCGCAGCAGCGGTAGATCTCCTACCTTGTACAAGCAAATAGCCTTGGCCTCAGCGTGTCCATGCTCGAACGGTCTCACTATTTCAGAAGGCGAAAGCCCCACAAGCTGCTTGGCGTAGGGGTTCATTTTGGAGTTCTCAACCACACTCAGTGGAGCACGTACATGGTAAATGGACAGGAAGGTCCTTGCAGCCTCAGCCATAGCCTCGACGCGGCCCTCCTCAGTATGTAACAGAGATACGCTTGCGTTACTGAGGTAATCACACGGCGGGCAAGAGTAGACAAGGTCAAATCCGCTGTCCTGAATGAGCCCGGCAGGTACCTGTGCATGCGGTATACTAGGATCTTCCGACGGCTCCAGGTCATTGGTCATCACATCGGCGCCGGCTTGACGCCAACGGCGGGCAGCGGTGCCCGTACGTTCGCAAACTAACAGGATACGTGGCCTTGGGAAGCCCTCTTTCACCGAGTTATCAACCTTGCGTTTGACGTCAGCAAGTGTTTCATCCAACCAGGCCAACTGCTCAGCAGCCAACGTCGGATGAGGCTTCTCCTTCAGCGGTTTGGTTGCCAGTAACGAGGTGGCTGCGTCGCGGATGTCACGAGCACTCACCCGTTGGACGCCCCGACGCGCTGCTCGATCTTCAGCTAGCTTCCGTACCTTCAATATCATGGCGGCATTCGCCTCCTCAACCTCTAGGAGAGCTGCCAATGACTCTCGCGCTGAGAGATCCAATGGTATTGGTGTCTGAGAGACATTAGAGCGTGATCCACACTCGTCCGTCCCTTCCACTAACGCATGGAAGCGTTGTAACCACGGCTCCCTGTAAGACAAATGCGGCGGCAACGACTTGCACGGCCG
>Ga0206126_10002432_pt1 | contig 20196 bp, 14 predicted proteins | sample Helgoland_Spring_5_FD_148621 | JGI IMG/M metagenome (GOLD analysis project Ga0206126, IMG submission 148621) | Pelagic subsurface seawater microbial communities from Kabeltonne, Helgoland, North Sea - Helgoland_Spring_Bloom_20160412_1 | ecosystem: Environmental > Aquatic > Marine > Epipelagic ...
GTTGGTTTGTCAGTCGGCGCAGGTGTGGTGTCAGTCGGTGCAGGTTTGTCAGTTGGGGTTGGTTTGTCAGTCGGTGCAGGTTTGTCAGTCGGTGCAGGTTTGTCAGTCGGTGCAGGTTTGTCAGTTGGTGAGACACCAGGTTGTATTTGTGTTTTTTCTTTTTCTTTTTGAATATGGTCTGGTTCGGTTTCATCGTCAAAATCGGAAATCACACACTGTCCAGCAGGTGGGTCTCCTATTTCGGTTACACCTGATTCTGTTTCGGTTACACCTGATTCTGTACAGTAGTCATTCAAATCAGAGGAGCGGTTTAATTTCAGTTGGGCAACGGCACTGAACACACTCGACGGTGTGCCGATGATTCGATTGCAAAATCGCAATGTGAACAAGTCAACGAGTGCTTTTTTTTGTCCTTTTTTCGGGTGTAGTATATTTTGCTTGTACCGTTTCCAGTTATGGATTCGTACGCGAGGTTCGTGTGCGTACACTTCGGTAAACTCTGTGTACACATCCGGGTCGTCTGTCGCAATAAATACGTGTCTAGAGTACGGTCGGGGTGTTGGGGAAACGTCCGTAGCGTCTACATCAGGTGGATCTTGTGGTTCTTGTGGTTCTTGTTCGGGTGGCGCTTGTGGTGGGCCTAAGAACGCATCAATCTGTTTCCGGAAGTCTTCGTTTGTCGGGAGTAAAAACTTGGTACCAATGCGTGACTGTAAGGCGTCATTCCGACGAATGTGGACCCCAAGGACGTGTGTGTCGCTCTGTCCCCATAATGATACTTCGTGTGCAATAATTTTTTTGATATCCGTTGCCGGTTCAAATGTTTGTAATATGCGGTTGTAACTTTCGTTGAAGGCCGGTATGAACCGGTTCAATACGAACCCAAACATATGGTGCAATTCACGGTTGCACGTGGCGATGATTCGCACTGGTTTGCGAGATTCAAACAGGTGCTCTAATTTATAATCTGAATATTTATAATTTTGTGATAAATAGGGAATTGCGGTATCCAATCGTACCACATGACGTTCGGTTGATAAGTGAGACCATGTCGCTTTTTCGATAAATTGGATACTGTCCGATAATGCGTTCGTGTCAAATAGGTGCTCAAATCCAATTTCCTCGAAACCGGCGCTACCAGTCCAATACACGTGCAACGGCACGCTAAAATAGTGCGCGATGACCGCAAAGGATGCGATACATTTCATACGTGATGCCAACCCTCCAATCGGTTGGATCGCGACCATTTTCGATGGGAATTTATTTTTTTCAAATGATACGGTTTCTGTCATATTGTTGTATTCAAAAAATATATATTATTACTGTATAGATTTAAACTTTACTAACCAAACCTAACCAAACCATGCCTATTGAATCAAAACTCAAACGCTTCAACGCTGGTGATAAGGGACTGAAGAAAACTAAAAACGGTGACATTGTGAGCGTGGCAATGTCCAAACAGTCCAAAGCAGGTTATGCCAAGAACCCCCGCCTGGTGCTGCGAGCGCAGGCAGTCAAAGAAGTCGGTAGAGGTCGCAACGACCGGCGCGAACTCTTTGTCAAAAACTCTGACATCAACAAAGCAGTTAAAACCCGTTACCACGAACTCCTGGTTAAGAACAACCTGCCGATTGTGACCGTTCGCAGTAAACCCAAGACTGGCAAACGTCCTAAGTCTGCATCTTCCACTAAAACCCGCACCCGTCGCGCGGCAAAAGGTGGATGGTTTTTCAAATAAACCAATATACAAACTCGTGCAAGCGTACTGCTACGATGACACGTCCGAGATGTGCTTCAGTAGCACATCTACATTACACGACTTTCGGACTTTCCTAACGAATACACTTTGTGAAGCAACACACTGTTCCAAGTGTTTCTTCGTAAAGGTGATAGTGTACTCTATCGGGTGCATATTTGCATACTTTGACTCTTCCCACAGTGCCGTGAACGTTGCGTGTGCTTTTGGATTCGATTTTTCGAGTGCATCGATTGTTGCCCAGTACCCCTCTTGTTGACTCTTCTTTTTCAGTTCTTCCCATCGTCGCATTTTATCATAATCCCATCGCACGTGTGTGACCCGATGCTGTAGGAGCTGGCTGGGTGGCACAAGAGACGCCTCGTGCAAGATAGACAAGAGGTGTTCGTCGCCCGCACTGATAAGATTCAGCGCTTCGAACCCACGCTGGTGTTGCAACAACCGGAAAGCATCTTCCCGATTGGGTGAAAACCAACCGGAATGTTTGAAAAACGCACCTTTCGTAATACCTGCCCGTGAAAACACCTTTGAGCAGTCTTGCTTTGCGATTGCCTTGGTACCGGCGTTCACTTTCCACGGCCACATCGACCGCCACGGACTGTGTACAACTTGCTCGTACCGCTCGGAGTTGTCCTTCGGTCGTGGGGCATCCATATACGTGACATCCAATTGGCGGGTTAGGAATGCATATGCGGCAAGAGCCGGGACGCAAGGCGCGCATGTTTCACTCAAATATACGAATCGTTGGTTGTTATTGCGTGTGTCTGTGTATGCTCTGTGCAGCAGTTGATAGTACGCCAAAACCAAATGCCCCCATTCATTGTACGGTTTGGGTACGACCATTCCCCTCGGAAGCAGTCCCTCACTTGAAGGAGGAGTGGAGGTAGTTGTATTATCCGAATTCCGAAATCCTCTCAGAAAGGACCGGGCGGGAACATCTCTTGGACACGCACAATGGCAATAGATACTAAACTTTTTGTGTGTGTCAGGATGTCCCAGGAACGTTTCCCACAGGTGCGACTGTTCGTGGTTGCCGGTGGTCAAGAACAGCAGCGCCACTTTTGGGGGAGAACCAGAACCAGTTGGTGGGGTCACACGTTCGTTCGGCACGCGAGGAATACTATAACTATAGTTGTTTTTTTTGGATGTACGATTGTTATTCCGTTTTTGCTTGAATGTTTTTTTGAAACGTTGGTGCTTTTTGTTGGTGCTCCGATGTTTTGCCATTATATGTATATGTATAGTTTAAAAATATGTACCCACCAACCAGATTGGGAAAATATATAGGATAGTATAGGATAGGATAGGATAGGATACATTTGGAAATGAAAAAGAAAAAATAAAAAGAGTGTGATTCTAAATTTGGGAATCTACATTTTGGAATGTAACACACAAAAAAGAAATAAACTAGGTTACTCCATTTCATACACATTTTGTACACAGTTACGATTTACATTACCAAGTTGTATGTTTTGTTGCATTCGGATGCAATAAATGTGTGTGCCTCTGTTGCGGTCGTTGTGTTGGAATAGCTCTTGTCGTTATTTAGTATACGTGTCAAGGACGACGCGATGGTGTGCAACTGTGTATTTCGTGAGTCATCATCCGGGATGAACTGTAGAATGTGTGGTGCCAAATCAGCGTGGTACCACCCATACTGATACGTGTTTGTCAATGGTTTCTGCGTGATACGATAACAATTATCCATTTCATCACCATAATTTATAAACGTATACACGTGTATTTGTTGGTATAGGAACTTGAATACGGTTGCACGCATCAGTCGTAACATTTTGCATTGAGCGTAGAACGACCGCGTGTGGGTATGGTTGGCAGGGTGTGCGCGTGCGAGGTGGTATTGTTTCGTTTGTATCAGTTGCAACAGACACGCCATCAAGCACGTTACCAGCAGGCCACGCGGGTGCAGACTGGTGTGTTGCACACTGTACGCGTGGTTCACCACATGCTTGAGTTGGGTGTCCGTGTCGGATAATACACGAATCTGTCCGTCACAGTGTCTTTTTAAATGTTGAATCTGTTGTCCCAGCTGCCCCACCACAACATCACCCCCCTGAGAGTCGGCATTCACTCTGGGAAGCGGTTCAATGGATACGGTTACAAACGGTTTTAGCGCGGTCACCAAGTGGTTCACTGCACACAAACCTTTCAACACACTTTTGAGTTCTTGTATTCTGACCCGATTCTTCAGAAGCGTTTCGGTGTACGCCACACAAAACGTGTCATAGAGATTGTTGGTGGTATCGGTTTGGAGTTGTCTGCCGGCGAGGTATTTGTCTACACCCCTTTTGAAATTGCGCGTATGAGAAGGCATTTTGTATTGGATGTCCGATTATACGATACTGTACGATTGGGTTTGTGTGTATGTGTTTTTGAAATCGGATACTGCACTGTGTGCATCCACACCAGGTGCTGAAATGGCATTTTGTATTGGAAGAATGCTCTGCTCTGCTATAGTGTTGCCAGTTTTGAATATATGTATCTTGTGGATACGACACACCCCCCACCCCATCAGAATTCTGTTCGTTTTCTTTTTTTTGCGAAAGCGTTGTCAACCGATACACCGAATCTGTCAGTAATTATGAGTCGGTCGGTGGTGTGTCGTGTATCGTTTCTGTCTTACACGGTACGCTTGTTGCGGTGCGAATCGGTTGCAGTTTCAATTGCATATCCACAATGCGTTTTATAAGCGCAGCATCGCGCAATAACGAGTGAACCCCACCGGACTCGTGTATCGTCCGTTGGACATCTTCCACACATTTCGTATTAAACGCCGTTTGCAAGGAAGTGTCTTCAAACAACGTCTGGACTGTTTCGTGTTTGACGATGTCCAGCATCTCCGCATAATCGGAGAAAGATAATGTGGGTGTGGTATCTATATCCATATCCATATCCATATCCATATCCATACGGAGAAAGAGATAGTTATATTATTATATCAGAATCACACAAATAATATGCGAGTCCAAACCCAATTATAATATATAAAATGACATTAAAATAGAGAATACAGGTTAATATACTTATTGATAACAAATGTATGGCCAACAACAATCTCATGCGCCTTTACAACCGCTTCCAGGCGTTGCGGAAAGTGGTGCGACAGGTGTGGTGGATCGCAATTCCCAGTCGCACCAGCTGCCCACGTTTAGAGACTTGTCCTCTTCTGTGTACGGATCATCGAATAATTATGTAGAACGCCCATCCTTCTCGCAACCCTTGTCACGCAGGGGCGATGACCGCTCAACGGAGAGCGACGTTCCTGCCCAATCCGATTTTGTGCAAACGGTCGCCCAACACAATCCCAGATTGTACCCAAACAACGTCGTGCCAGACCAGGTTCAGTCGCACCAGCCATTTGTCAGTATGTCGGGCGAAACGCTGCAGGCGTCCGACTTCACACACAACAATATGGTGCCGTTCTACGGCAGCAACGTGCAGCAGAACGTGAACCCGAACTCCGGGTCGTTGCAACTCGAAATGCACACCGGCATCTCCCCCATCCAGAAGCACAAGGAATCGGTTGCGCCACTGTTTTCGCCAAGCCAGACGTCGTTCGTGCACGGGTTTCCCAATATGCCGCAAGACATGCGGAATGACCGGTACCAAGAATCCAAATTCAAACGGAATGTCCCGCTTGCGCCCGAAATCCAAGTCGGACCGGGGTTGGATGCCGGGTACACATCCAAACCTTCGGGCGGATTTCAGCAGGCCGATGATCGCGATTTCGCAATGCCAAAAACCATTGACGAACTAAGAATCAAAACAAATCCCAAAGTGACGTACACCGAACCTGTCATACGTGGCAAGGGACTGAACACCAAACCGGGCAAACAAGGCGTCGTGAGTAAGAACCGACCGGACAATTTCTACGTAAACTCGCCAGCCCGATACAACACGACGGTCGGGTTGGTGAAAGGGAGGCGCTTGCGCACCAAACCGGTCGACCGCACCACGCAACGGCAAAGCACGCTGCGTGAACACATTGGGGGCGCGAGTCGGTTCACCCACGAGGCAGGTCGTCCAGACGAGTTCATCCGCACCGAAAACCCGTTCAAGACCGAGACAGACCTTGCGTCAGCGAGTCTTCGCAACGCAAACAACAAGGGCAGTTGGTACGATATTGAAGCGTTCACCGGCGATTACGGCAAAAAAGGTATTGAGGTGTTGCCAAATGAGCGGGACACCACACAGGTGACGAATTACTTGTCTAATGTGAATAGCTTTATGAAAGCGATGATTGCGCCAATTGCGGATGTGATGAAAACGTCTCGGAAGGAGAATACGATCGGCAACCCTCGTATGTCTGGTAATATGGGAAACAATGTGAAAAAACAGCAGGTGTACGACCCGAACGACATTGCCCGAACGACACTCAAAGAGACAAACATCCACGACACGCGAACCGGGAATATGGGTGCCGGGACGCGCCATGCATCCACCGTGTATGACCCGAATGATGTCGCGCGTACAACTATCAAAGAAACAAATATTCACGACAACCGCACAGGCAACCTGCGCGGCCCAACCAGACTCGCCACCTACGACCCGAATGATATTGCGCGGACGACCCTCAAAGAAACCAACATACACAATACCCGGACCGGCAACATCAACGGTCGGACACGACACGCGTCACTCGCGTACGACCCGAATGACGTCGTGCGCACGACCATCAAAGAGACCAACATCCACGACACGCGCACTGGGAATATGGGGGACACCGTTCGCCGCGCACCGCACGTGTTTGACCCGAATGATGTAGCCCGAACGACCCTCAAAGAGACCAACATCCACGACACACGGACAGGAAACATTGGTGGCGATTCGGTTCGTCTGGCACAACCCGCGTACGACCCGAACGATGTGGCAAAGACGACTATTAAAGAAACCAACATTCACGACAACCGGACTGGCAATGTGCAGATGCGCATTACGCAACAACCGGCATACGACCCCAACGACATTGCCAAAACCACCATCAAAGAAACAAACATACACGACAACCGGGTGGGGTACATGTCTGCCACGCCCGCAGGAGACGGCGGCGGGAGTCACCAGCAAGGCGTGTTGCCCCACGCAGACAGCGCCAAAACCACTGTCCGCGAAACGGTTGCCCCCGAAAGCACCGCGGTGAACCCCCGCGGGACGAACAAGGCGACCGTGTACGATCCGAGCGACATTGCCCGGACAACGATCAAAGAGACGAATATCGATAACACACGCCAAGGCAACGTGACCGGGTTGGACGTCAAAGGTGGATACACCACGAATCCCGCAGATGCACCGAACACGAACCGACAGTTCACTGCCGACACCGAGTACGGCGGCGTCGCAAATGGTCCGGAGGAGGGCGGCTACCAAGTTGCCGACGTGGTTGCTCCTGCCACCCAGCGCCACGAGATCAGCGACAACGACTATTCTGGCAACGCCAACAGCGAGAGCAAAGCGCCGATGTCGTACGACGCCATTTACAACGCGACGATGGACGAGGTGAAAGAGAAGATTGCCGAAGGGCGCCAACCGACACTGAGTAGTTCCAAATCCTTTGCCGGCAAGTTCTTTGTGCAAATGGAACAGAAGGACGACACCATTCGCCACAACCAGAGGGACACCATTTCGACACGCGTAGGCGGGCAGCTGCCTGCTGATATGAGCCAGTGCTCCGTGACAAAAGACAAAGTCAACCTCGAACTCGAACCCGAGCGAAACCAGCCCGACCCGTCTCTATTAGATGCCTTCAAAGACAACCCTTACACCCAACCTCTCGATAGCAGTTTCTAATACAATCGTATGGAAAGGTGTGGGAAACAATATGCAATATGTATTTATAAACAGTAGTTGTTATAAATGGATCGCCCACGATACAACACCACCAAACGAGTTGCGCGAAAAATAATAACTGTTAAGAAACAATTAAACCGAACAACCAGTCGTTCCAAGAAACGGACCATTTACAAACGGTTTGCGCAGTTTCTAGTTGCCCGCGGAGTAAATAAAAAGGCACATGCCACGATTCTGAATGGTGTCGGTGCTCTCGCAACTGTCGGTGCGTTGTATGTTGGGTACAAAGCACTGAAACCGATGACGGTCAAGAAGAGTACTAACCTAGCACGAGCACGAGCACCAGCACCAGCACCAGCACAAACACAACAACGGGAGTTTGATGCGTATATCAATAAAATGAAACAGGATGGCGAGTGGGGTGGTGAAGTGGAAATCGTAGCAGCAGCGAACGTGTATAACCGTATAATATATGTTCACAGTCAATCGTCTAATAATGTAACCGTAAATCAACCCATCTCTAACGGCCACTACCACACCGCCATACACCTCTTACATGATGGCAATCATTACAAGATACTCGTTCCAAAAAATGAAAACCCCCAGTGTACAGAAGATTTGCCGTATCAGATTGACAACAAATCTTGGTGTGTATTTGATCCCATCGGTGATGGGAATTGTTTCTATCGTTGTATATCATACGCAATATACAACAAACATGAGAGGTTTCATATGATCGTTCGGAATCAGATTGTTGCATATATGACGATGAATCGTTCCAACTACGCAGCGGGTGTGTTGTCGACCAATACCAGCGACGGTTTCTGACGTAAGGTAAAGCGCACTTCCTATCCAAATGTATTTTCACCAGTGTAAGACATATACAAAAATCCATCTTCGCCAGCGTGTTCTTTGTACACTTCGCTGACTGTTTGATTTGTGGGAGCAAGGACACTGCGATTTACTAACACAAAGAGGGCTTGGTTCGGTGACAGTTCGATACGTTTTCGTATCACATACTTGAATTGTCCCATTGTAATATCACGAGGGACTAAGTATTTGCGTCGCTGTGATTCGGGCAATTTGCAGTTGGTCATTTTTTCACAAATCACAGGTATCAAATCCGGGTATTTGGTGCAAATCCGTTTACATTCTTCCTTGCGAGCATCGAGTGTTTTTTCTTTTTTGAAAGGCAGTTGTTTCGCTTTTGTTGGCATTGTGTGTGTGTGTTATGTATACGATTCTATTATGTATACGGTTCTATTATTATTTTTATAATGTTTTTTTATTACAACAAACGACCACACTGCACGCATTCGTTTAGAGAATGAGACGACGTGTGTTCCACTGGGAGGGGATGGGAGGTGCTTTCCGACAGCAGAGTATTTGCACGAATATATATCAGATGACACCTTCCGACTGTCACGAAGGTGTGTATTGTGTGTTTTGTTTTTAACTGGCTACCAACAACCATTTTAGTGTATGTGTGTGTGTGGGGGTGTCATCGAACTGCCCATTTATGAATTTATACACCAGTAGATCCAAACCCATTTTCACCACGCTCCGTTTCGGATAGTTCTTTCACAACTTGTAGTCTAAATGGTTTGAGTGACTGAGAAGCAACTTGGAACAGACGGTCTCCTTTCTTAACAGAGAAGGGTTCAGATTTCACATTGTCCACATATGCTTTGAGCGTTCCTCTGTAGGACGAATCAATCAGACCGACACTGTTTGCCATGCGAAGCGGGGTCTTCACGATCGAACTCCGCGGTAGCAACCACACAGCGTTTCCTTCGTATTCTTCATCGTAGCAAGAGACACACACACCGAAATCGAATTTCTTCGTTTCACCGGGTTGGATAGTGCAGTCTTCGGTGAAGCGCAAATCCCATCCAGAATCGGTCGTGGACGGGTTGGTGTCGGTTGCATACATTTCTGCGATCGCTTCTGATTCATATTTAACCTGAAGCGTCAGATGGTTCGCACGCTGACGAATCAAATCCGTAATGTCTTGTTGCACACTGTGGGGAACCGAATCGTCATCCAGCGCATCCAGTTTGCTCGTAATATCTTCGATCCCGGTCGGTGTGCTGCCAGTGGGTGCTCCGTCGGTATTTGTTTTTGGGTGCAAAATAGAATCCAGGTCCATGTTTGCGAATGTATCCGACATATTAGATTGTTTCAGCAACGTGCTGAACATCGCTTCCATAATTTGTTGCGGGTCGTCTTCCGCAGCAGCAGGTGCGTGGTGCGCATTTCCAGTACTCGTAGTCGGTTGAGAAGTCATACTTAATGATAGTTGCGAAATGAGAGAAACGAATAGGTGTCAATAATGTCGGTGTTGTTTGTTTATGTTTTTTAAAATAAAGAATATCTCAGCACGTCTAAGACACACGCATCCACACCAGCAACCGCCATTGCAAATGAGACTGCAACAGAAAACGAAGGCACTGCCCCGACTCTCTTTGGCAGACGCCAATACTGTTCCGATTGACACGCTCGCGGACTTTTATACACACTGTGCGGATGCCTACTTCAACACCGACACGCCCGTGGTTAGCGACGACACGTTCGATGCCTTGGAAGCGATTCTGCGCAAACGTTCGCCGCACCATAGCGTGTTGCGCACAACGGGTGCGGTCACCTCGGGCGAGGATAAGATACGGTTACCTTTTTGGATGGGTTCGCAGGATAAGATATATCCCGAAAATACAAAAGCCTTCCGCCGATGGAAATCCCACGTAGGTAAGACCGATGTGGTTGCTTCGTCCAAACTGGATGGGTTATCTAGCATACTGGTGGTGACCGACAAACGTGCGCAGTTGTTCTCGCGAGGTGATGGTCAATTCGCAACCGATTGGACACACCATTTGCGACATCTTGCGACGTTGCACAAACCAATACAGACACTGCAAAAATGGATACACGAGCATGACACCATCCACAGCGTCACCCTGCGAGGCGAGGCCATAATGTCCACGCACCATTTTGAGGTCCTGAAACCGACACAACACTGGACAAGCAGTGCCCGCAATATTGTGAGCGGGTTGATGAATGCGAAAACGAGTAATGCCCAGCTGTTACGGTATGTGGATATCGTGTTCTATGAGGTGGTCGAACCCGTGATGGAAGACTCCTTTATGCGCCAACTGGATTTTTTGCACACGTTTCATTTTGCAAATGTGAAAGAGTCGTTGGGCACGGAGTGCAACGCATGTGTGTTATCGGACGAGGTGTCTTTAAAAGACCTGGAACCATTGTTTTGGACGTATCGTGAAAAGTGTCCATATAAGACAGATGGTGTGGTGGTGCAAAGCAACACCTTTCACATACGCAACACGGCATCGAATCCGAAGTATGCGTTCGCCTTCAAGATCCGCGTCAACGACGCATCCCAGACGGCACAAACGGTGGTCACCGATGTCGTATGGAATGTTTCGCGGCACGGGTATCTGAAACCGACTATTATTCTTGAACCGGTCACTATATCAGATGTGACCATACGCAAAACGACCGGGTTCAATTACAAGTTTATCAAAGACAACTGTATCGGCAAAGGGACGGTTGTCACACTGCGACGGTGTGGGGATGTAATTCCGAATGTCGTGGGGGTCGTGTCGTCCACGACGGCCCTTTTACCATCACACAAGCACACGCTGACCCAAACGGGCGTCGATGCGGTGCTGCTGGATGCCTCGCAGGACGAGTCGTTTGTCGTGGAGCAGTTGACACATTTTTTCAAAGTGATGGAAGTCCCGCACGTCAGCGAAAAGACGGTGCGACGGTTCGTTGAACACGGGTACAGCAATGTGTTTCAGATATTGAATGTCCACTCAAACACGTTGCTGGACTGGGATGGGTTTTCGCACAAGTCTAGTCAGCAACTCGTTCACCATATGCGCGAGTCGACTCGCAACGCAGATACATTGCAGTGGATACATGCGGGTGCCGTGTTTGGGAGAGGTGTTGGGAAAAAGCACATTCAGCATCTATTGACACACGCTCCGTCGCTGTTTGTGTTGAGAGTACTGAGTGTACCGAAACAGGAAGAGTTGCGGCAGCATCTGCTCTCTCTACCGGGATACCAAAGTAAAACGGTAAATGGGTTGCTTGCGCATCGCCCAGATTTTGTAACGTACTGGAAGAGAGTCGGGCAGCATATGGGAAAGCGCACACCCGAACTCCCGACTGGAGACCACCAACCGAGTAGTGCATTACACGGGAGTCTGTCTGGCAGCACGTTCTGTTTTTCGGGGGTTCGCGACAAAGCATTCCAGAAACAACTGGAAGTGCGTGGTGCGTCGTTTGTCACAAGTGTGAGCAAAAATGTAAATGTATTGATATGCAAATCACTTGATGTCGCAAGTGAAAAAATGACCAAAGCAACGCGTCTGGTAGAGAGTGGACATTCTATCAAAATACTGACTTTGGAAGAATGCAAACGTGTGTATCGGGTATAATGATACGAATCATCACAATGATTTGTTTCCGATTTAGAAATCGCATCAATTCCAAAAAGTGTATGTGAGTGTGAGAGGAGGGACACCCACCCGCCTGCCCCAAATGTGAGGACGGTTGTTTTTTTCAGTTGCGAACCACGACGATACTCATCGAATCTAATATAATCGAATCAACAGGTTAATACCGATATTGCTTGTGATACCGCCCGTGTGACCGACGGTTCCGTTTGCGTACGCGATCGCGCCGTTTTTGCTCACGACGCGTGTGAGCGTTGCGTGCGGTGGCAGTACTCATACGTTTCACCGAACGACGGTTCTTCTGTGTGTGTTTGTGTTCTCGGATCTTTTGCAGGTCGGTATCGGTGTCTACTTTAATATTTCGGTATGCCGTCATTTTTGCGTCTTTCTCTTGCATGCCGTGGTACATTAAAACCGTGTCAGTAGACCGATCCACACCGAGATCAAGTTTCCAAACATATTTATTGCCATTGTGCAGAAACCGAACCGTAACGCGATACATATAAATATTGGTAATCAGATAGTGGGCCAAGTGATCCATCACTTCGCTGCTTTTGGACTGTACCGCCCCACCGACGCCGGAAGCAACGTTGCCGCCTATGCCAAACAGCGCATTCTTGACTGCTCCCATCACACCTGCCAAGATGCCACCGCCCGCGTTGTCCTGGTACCCGTCGCTGAGTAACCCAGCCGTTTTGGCCAGTGCCGAAAATGTGCCCGACACGCCTAGCGTGGCACCCAGTGCGAACGTCGCAATTGCGGGTGTCCACAACACAGGCAGCATCATCTTTGCGATTCCGATAATTGGGCTGGACACCATCGAGATCACACCCGACGGGTTCACCATCCGAAACGCTGTCCGCAGTATGCTGCTTCCCATAATAGCGTTGGTGGCGAGAATGCCATTCAGCAGAGTGGACAGCACCAGATACTTGTTATCCGCAACCCGTTCGGTGACCTCTTTATCTGCGACGTATGCCATCCAAGACATCACTTTGATTTCGGCGTGTTCGGTTTCGTTGTAAGAAGCGGCCGCTTCTTGTGTCTGCCCCAACTGTGCAAGGTTGGTCAGCACCAACTGGAAGAACAGGCGTCGGTTGATACGCCCGTTATCGGTGCTCTTGTGCGGTTGTTTCAAAAACAACAAGTAACTGCGATCATGATTATTCTTTTGCGACATATCTTCGTCGCTGCCAATATAATACTCGTACCCCCGCTCCTTGAGTGCGAAGGGCTCTTGGTTGGGTGTGAGAAACCCGCCTGGTAATACCCCGCCAGTGTGCACCATCATCCCCAACTCGCAGTACCGCACGCGGTCGTTGACAGCCATCATCACGTGGTTGTACATACCGGGCAGGAATGTGTACAGATCCCTGAAGATCAACCACATCACGGCACACATCGGGTTATTTTGGTATGGTTTCGTTGTGTCAAACAACTTGTCGGCAGACATTCCTTGTTTGGGTACGACGGTGTTTTGGAAAGCCAGAAACTGGACCACCTTCACGAAGTCGTACACCTTGTTTTTTTTGGAAACAATTGAGTCGGTCAACTGTGGGGCAGTTTTTATACCAGCCAGCGACCCGTCGCCGTTCACTTTCTCAAACCGGTCGACCTTGTTCCGGATGGAACTGCGTTTCCGACGCACAGACTGCCGGACGTTCACGTCTTGCTTCACGGTTGTAAACTGTTCGGTTTTGGACTCCACGTTTTCGCGCCATTTGCGAACCGTGTCTAACATGTTCTCGCTCGATTGGTACACTTCGTCATCTAACAGATTGTCGACTCTTTGTTTCGTTCCCATAACTGCGGCATCGACGTGCAACCGATTCAACCCCGATTCTTCCGTGACCAGGTTGTTGCCCAGATCATACAGCACATACTGCCGACGCCAATGACCGATTAACCAGTAGGTGGTGTCGCCTCCTTTCTTTTTCAAGTGTATAATGAAAACATTCGTTTCGCTTGTTTGTAACAGTTCTTGTTGAATACCAAAAATGAGTCCACGGACAAGCCCTTCAGTCCCACCTGCTTCGTACAGTTTAGTTGTGTCTGCATTCTGAAACGCTTCGTGCGTGTGTATGATCGAATCCATTGTCCCCATCGCATTCTTTTCTAAATGTGGTAAAATATTGCGTATCTCACGCGTTAAATAAATATGAGACGGCAAGAAGACATACAGTGAAAATTCGGAGATTTGTGATTTTTCAAAGCGCGAGGCAAAGAAAGAGTTGGATTGTTTGAAATCGATAATGTTCCAAAACAGGTTGCCGTGGTTTGACCATTCCTGCAGCATCAACCGGAAACCGTTCTTCTTATTGATTTTGCGGATCAATCTCGGATCGAGTGTTAAATACGGTTGCATAGAGAACAACCGGTTTCCGATTTTCTCCGAGGAGGTGCCCTTGGTGAACGCCGAGGACAATAATGATTTCCCACCGAACATATTTCCACCCGCATCATTTGCTTTAATGTGCAGGGCTTCTTGTAACACAACCTTTAACTGTTTGACATCGTGGAAGGTTACGTTCAGATTGCCCAGCGTATCCAGCATCCCGTTGTTCTCGACCATGTGCAGGAAATGAAACAGCAGGCGTGTGTTTTTGCGTTGCAAATCGATCATAAACATTTTGTCTTGAATTTTGTACGCTTTCATTAATTCGCTGATACGTTTTTCTAATTCGGTTGTATCGTCTTCCTTCATCATTTCCATCATATCGTCGGTTGCCGTTTTGTTGCGTGCGGTTGCAACGTTCACTAAGGATGTCGTAGTTAGAGATTTTCCATATTGGTTGAGTAGATTCAAATTGTAAGCGGCTACGTTGGTGGACGATTCAAATTGCAACGATCGCAGCGTGAGCAATGTTCGGTGGGCATCTGTAACCAAATTCGAAAATTCTGGTTGGTGTGTGAAATATGTAGGAATGCGTGTTTTGAGCCTTTCGTCGCTTTCGTTTTGGTGGTTTTCTGCCGATGACTCGTTTGGAAAAATGACGTGTTTCAATTGGTAGTAAAACAGGTGCTTCATGAAATAGTCTTGCTTGTCATAGTTTACAATATCCTTGTAAAACGGACCGTGAATGAGTTGGATGCGCTGCGAATACATTTCCCAGAAGTTGTGCCGACTCAAACTCAGAATGAACTCGTCGGGGTCGTCTCGCTCTTTCAAATGGAATGCCAGGCTGCCTAGTTTGTCCTTGTAAAACAGACGGGTATTCTCTAGGATATAATGGGAAGCGACCTGGGTGGACCGGTGGTTCTTCATGCTCGAACTGCCAGCAAACACCGAAGACCCCGACACGTTTCCCGTGAACACTTTCATAAAGGAAGACGTGAATGCGTTCCCCTCAAACACGGCAGGTTTCTCGTGAAACAATCCGTTGCCTGCTCCCTGCAACGTGTCCACTCCGGAAATAATATTGTAAACACGTCCTTTACTGACTGTCCCTGAAAACCAGCTCTTCTTTACAGACGACCGACCGTACGACAAACACTGCAGCTGGTGCGATGCCGACATAAGCAGGTTCATAAACAGATAACTCGTATTGAACCGAAACACTTCATCGGGGTTTTCGCGTCGCACACCAAAGGATTTGGATTTAATCGTATTCCGATACATTCCATCAGAACTGGTGACGACGGTATCATTCGCAGACGAAAACATACTCCACGAACCACCTGCCGTTGTTTTCACAATCGATAATACTAAGAAGGACAGAAATGTCAAAATCGATGAACTGCTGACGAGCGCCTTGAATTCGATGACAGTTGGATCCGTCAGTGGGTCGTTTTCAGGGGTGGCCACATCGGTACCATATGTGCCCGACGCTTCATCGCTTGACTCGTCAATGTCGTCGTCGGGCAAGACCAATTTGGGGGAGACAAGAGCAGGGTCGAATTCGGATTTTCGGTTATCTGACGGTGGTGGCATATCTGCATTCAACCAAAAAATAGACGAATACTCGCGCAGTGCGTAGATGCGGATAAAGGGGTCTGTTATGTGCGGTTTCAGAGAATTGGTGACAATGTGTATCGCATCGCCCGCTAACTTGCTCGCAGCATTTGTGACTTGGAACGAGTAAATAATGTATCGCTGCTCTTTCTGTTTATTGTGGTAGTAGCGTAACACAATTCTCTTCTGCGAGGACAAGTCGCCCCGTGTTGTCAGGTACTCTTTGATACCGTCGGTGTTCATCTGCTTGTCGATTGTTTTATCCAGGTCAAAAAATTGTTTGGTGTCTGCCCCGTGCTGTTGGTAGAAGGCTCGCTTGTTCATCCCGCTGTGGGCAGATGCTTTGTATTCGGTCATCTGTTTGGTCGAATCATATTTAATATTGAAATGTGCCGAGTTCGAAGAAATCGGGTCACCAATCTCAACCGAAACGTGGTTGGTGCGATTGTTCTCGAACAGTTTTCGGAGTTGCCCACGGATCATCGACACGACGCTCTCCACCCGTTTTTGCATATTGGATGTGTTCGCCAACTTCGCACCACCGACGTCTTCCGATAGTTTGGTGTCCGTGTGCTTTCCTATCTGTTGCAATTGGAGGTAGCGATAGTACGTGCGATTGTCCACCGCCTCACCACCTCGTTTTTTACTGGACAGAACCGAATCGATGGGTAACCCATCGTTGATCTGTATGCTGAACCCGTAGAAACGTATGTCGGTGGTCATCCGTTTCGCACGGGCATCTTCGCGTCGACGTTCGTCTAGCAGTTTGTTGGCTTCGTCTTCGCTGTGCTGGTATTTGTACGTTTCGTGGTAATTATTTGCGTTGTTGGTCGGAGAAGGCGTCTGGGGTGATGGTTGTGGTGGTGCACTGCCGTCAGCGTTCGTGTTGTTACTATTGTGTGCTGTCACAAACACGCACGTCGGTAGGATGTAGTATGTTTTTCCATTTTCAATAAAGCGCATACCGACTTGGTCTGTCAGGGCTTTGGACAAGATTTTCATCCAATACGGATCTACAATATCATCTTGTATCTGGGTGTATGCGTGCAAGCGTTCCATAAATATGGCGTCCGTGTCGGAGCGTGTTAAGAAAGAGCGTTCGGTAAAGTCAAGGATTTGTATATCGGCAGACAGTTGCATGTCGCGCAAACCGGTTTTCAAAAGCCTGTACAAAATGCTTTCGTTCTGGTTTCCGATGAGCTGGTATGGGTCGAGACGCAAGAAATCTCGGTTTCGTTTGTTGCTGCCACCCTTCTCCTTGTGCGTGTCATTGCCTTTCCGAACGTGGCATTTCGCAGTCTTTTTTTTGCGTTGCATTATTGATTACTTCTACCGAAGGAATTTTTATGAGAATAAATGTGTATCGATATCGGTATCAGTATTTGATAAAACGGGGGTGTTAGATTATAAAAAAATGTTAGATTAACAATAACTAGAACGACTATGCGCCGAAAGAAAAAAACCGCAAAGCAACGCCACCACTCAAGCGCAGGGTATATGCATTTTTTCCCAGACGAAACACACGTTGCGAGGGAGAATCTCCAAATGAGCAAAGAAGCCATCTACAGTGTCACGAAACCAGCGAAAGCGTTGCGTATAAAACAAATACTGACACGACACCTGCATCAAATCGGCAAACAGAGTACAGACTGTGTAATCACCGACGCAACAGCGTGTGTCGGGGGGGACACGCTCAGTTTCGCAACCTATTTTAAAAAGGTACACGCCGTCGAATTGAACCCAACCCATTTCAGCATGTTGAATAATAACATTTCGGTGTATGACCGTAAAAACGTGGATGTGTTCTTAGGCGATTATGTTAACATAATGCACACATTGCACCAAGATGTGGTATTCATCGATCCTCCATGGGGTGGTCCATCGTACAAACACAAACATAATGTGAAGTTGAAGTTATCCAACACACCCATTTACAAAGTCATACAATATTTGAGGAATCATGTATCAATGGTTGTATTGAAAACACCTGTCAATTTTGATATCAATTCCATTTTCGAATATACCTCCTTCAAAACTAAAAACCCGCACTACCAAACAATTCACGTGTACCACCTAGTGAATATGCTTATTATCGTTTTAATCACTAAAGTGTGAACCACTTTAGTTGTACGCATCCCGAATATCCCACATTCGAATTTGTGCTCTCATATTTACGTTTTCATTCTCCCACAGGGGTTGGATATGGGTGACTACGTAGTTTTTCCACATTTTTTTGTGTGTGGCGTCTTCGGCAAGTGTTAAGAACAAATGGACAAACAATTCGCTAATCATACCTTCGTTGTCAGCGAAAGACGTTGTCCATTTTTGTAAGAAGTCGGTGTATTGCTCTTTAGTCAGAATCTTTTGCATATACAACTGAGAAACGAGTTTGCCATACCCTTTCGCAGTCATTTTGTTCATCACCAACGAATCAATCGATTGTATAGCAGATTGCAAAATAACCATTACCGATGATTCAATTGTATTGGTGTTGGTCGGTTGTGTACGTGTGGCTGCAAATATGTTCTGCATCACCGTCACATAGTATTTACTATACAACGGTTGCATTACCGCATTATCTATAATTTGGGTCGCAATGTGTGTAATGTATTCTTGCAATTGGTCATTTTCGGGTGACCCGACATCTGGCCGTTCTCCCGAAAATATCTTTTGGTGTGTTAGTAGTTTGGTAATACGATGGCTTATATCGCTTGTATTGGTTTCAATCAAACTGTTTAAAATGAGATTGTATTTTTTCTGAAAAATACTAAAGTCATCTGCTTTGTGAGACGTATTACGACTGATAACACTGTGTTGAACCGAACGCCGATGCCCACCGTTATGTCTCTTATGAAACTGCTTCTTTTTTTTATCCGATTCACGATTCAGTTCGCGAAGTTGCTGTTGAATCGTATGTATCTTCTTTTGAACTGGAACTGCCAATGTTTTTGTAGATTGGTTGTACAGTCTTTGTATAGACTCGTAGGTGTGTCGTCTGAGTATCAACTGCTGGGTTGGGTTTGCCGTCATATGTGCTTCTTTACAAGAAGTTGTTCTGTTTATTTTAAATGAGCGTTTCATTGTACAAAATTTTGTTGTGTGTTTTATAAAAAAAGAAACTATGGCCCTATTCACATTCGCTATCCCCGCCCAATATTTCAACGCATCGCACGATACACTGCGTATGCTAAGTATTCAGATCGTCGTTCAATTTTTATTTTACGTCGTGCACCCGGGAGAAAACCCGTTCTTCAGTTTACTTTTCTTACAAACAATTTCGTTCGTGGTGATTGGTGTGATCTTCTATTGGTTAGTAGTGCAATACCTATTCGATTTCAGAATAGACGAACGCGAACTCAGGAATGCAACTGAAAAAACTGCAAACCGTTACAACCCAGCCTTGCACACGCCCGAATTAGACGCAATCGGAAAACACCCGGTTTCTACAAATCACACGACAACCCATCCATTGTCCGAACCACACACGGATGATATACCAATCGACGCATCGACTGCCCACCCGCCCCACTAAATGCCGCGTGTGCCATCATCCGGAAATACACCGCGAATCGGCAACAATTTCCGATTGACTGACTCATTCTGTGGAAATCCCGTGTGTTCAAAAAATAATGTTGTGTTCATTCTAAAAGAACTTTATATTTTTGTTGATTCGCATTATGTCGTCTTCCAGAACATCTCGCAGACCGTCCAAACCAAATTCTGTCTCGCTTTCCGATTCTCTTTCTCAGCAAGGCAGCGAGATGCTTGTCAAACTCCGCTGTGTCGGAACGCTGTCCTGGGTGTTGCTTGCGATTGTGACACTCTACATTTCATTGGTCAACCCTTCCAACACACCCGCTTTCTTCAGCAACGGCATATTCAAATTTGTATTGTTTGCGTTCGTCGTGGTTGTATATGTATTGGAAGGTCCGTTGATTGGCACGATGTTTGCCATCGCAATGGTCTTGCCGGTGATCTACAGTTCTATGCGCGAAGGATACGATAACCCTTTCATTGAAGGGTATCACCCCGGTAGCGACGAGGCCGATAGTGACGACGACCGGACTGGCTCGACAGCACACGACACGCTCGGTGGCAGTGGTGGCAACACCACCGAACCGACCCACACCAAAGACCCCAAAGACCCGGTTCATCCCACTAAAGACCCCCAAGACCCCAAAGACTCGGTTCATCCCACTAAAGACCCC
>Ga0206126_10002434_pt1 | contig 20181 bp, 15 predicted proteins | sample Helgoland_Spring_5_FD_148621 | JGI IMG/M metagenome (GOLD analysis project Ga0206126, IMG submission 148621) | Pelagic subsurface seawater microbial communities from Kabeltonne, Helgoland, North Sea - Helgoland_Spring_Bloom_20160412_1 | ecosystem: Environmental > Aquatic > Marine > Epipelagic ...
CCGCCAAGAATAATATCTTTAGTTCCGTCAGAATTTAAATCAGCAGCTCTTGGGGAAGATAATGTGGAAACGGAATCTATTAAGGTAGACCACGAGTTTTGTGAATAGTTAGGGCTTAAGTTTATAGCCAATAAAATTGTAACAAAAAATATTTTAATTGTTCTTGACAAAATTTTTAAGTTTATATTCAAAAATAGCCATAATTTTTTGTGGTTTAATAACTGTTGAATTTAATTTTCTTAAAAATTGAAAGAATTAACTAAACTTTGACTATTTAAAAATTCATTATTAATAATAATTCCAAAAAAAAGGAGATGTCATCGAATAAATACTAGATTTGTATTTCATTTTACTATCACTTAATTTGGTTTTTACCTTTGGGTAAAATTAAAAGGGAACAATGTTAAATTCATTGACTGTCCCGCAACTGTAAGTTGATTATATTTTGTTTAAATGCCACTGTATTATTTATGGGAAGGCTAACAAAATTTTCAACAAGTCAGGAGACCTGCCTCAATAAGTTTTAAATAGCTTTCGTGGATTGAAGCTTTTCTAGTTATAGATAGTAGTTGGTGTAATAGTTTACAAACCACCTCCTGCATCTTTAATTTCACGATTTGCTGTTAAATGATAAATAACAGATGTGAAATATTTTATATTCTTTTTTATATTAATAAAATCAATTGGAATTTATTTTCCTCAAAAAATTGATACTTCAAAGCATCTTCAAACCTTTGAAAAAAGAACTTCTAATTTCCTTGTAAACGAAGACTTTCTAAAATCTAATAAAAATCTAATATTGTCCCAAGAAAGATCCAATGAAACGATAGATCAGATTTTGGAAGGAGAAACTATCAATTATCTAAAACATTACGGTCCTGGAACTTTATCTAGCATATCTACAAGAGGGGGAAATGCGCAGCAGACTTCGTTAATTTATAATGATTTTGTAATTAACAATCCGTTAAATGGGATGGTAGATTTTTCAACAATTCCATCCGTATTTTTCAACTCTGTAAGTGTTCTATACGGTATTTCAAATTCAAATTTGGCCAATGGAGCGTTAGCTGGATCTGTAATACTTGGAGATAATCAAGAAGGGAAATCATTTATTGAGGCTGGAACGGTGCAAGGTTCATTTCAACAAAATTCTAATTTTCTAAAAATTAACTACTCTAAAAGTAAATTAGAGACCTCTATTAATATTTTTAGAAAAAGTGCTCTTAACAATTATTCTTACCTAGATCTAAATGAGGAAAAGAAAAACCAAGAAAATGCATCTCTTGAACACGTTGCTTTGATGAGTTCTACAAGAATTTCATTGGGTAAAACTGATTTTAAAGTAATTTATTTTGGGCAAGTGATAGATAGAGAAATTCCTAGTGGTCTTTTAGAATCACCAAGTAGTGCATTTCAAAACGATATCAATCACAGGGTTTTTAGTTCTTTAAAACATAGATTTTCAAACGCATATGTACAATTAAAATCTGCATACTATGATGAGAAAAATATTTATACAGACTCTGTTAGATCTGTTTTTGGAAATAATCCTTGTAAAACATTTATAAATCAGTTTGACTTTTCCAAATCAATTAACAACTTCAATATTTTAAAAATTAACTTAACCAACTCCCTATCTAGCTCTAATGGAAACAACTATTTAGATATTGCAGAAATAAATAGAACCTCTATAACTGGGTCTTTTAAGGTAAATAATCCAAAGTATCGCTTAAAACATTTACTAACAACCAGTTTGCTATTCGACAAGAAATATCTTTCACCATTCACCTTTTCTTATTCCTTAACAAGAGAATTTCACAATCATTTCAATTTATATTTTAATGCTGGAAAAGTATATAGATTTCCAACTATCAATGATCTTTTTTGGAATCCTGGAGGGAATTTAAATCTTGTTCCTGAGCAAGGATATACTGGTGATATTGGAATAATTTGGAATAAGAAAATTCACAAAGTAATTTTTTCATTTGAACCCTCTCTATATTCAAGATGGATTGATAATTGGATACTTTGGCAACCAACTGGCAGTTTTTGGTCTCCAATGAATGTTAAAAAAGTATGGAATCGTGGACTTGAAACAAGTTCTAAAGTTCATTTTTTCAATAAAAAAATAACTTATGATTTCACTCTTAAAACTGCTTATAATCTAAGTACCAATATTGAAGTTTACAACTCTAATAATAATTCCCAAGACAAACAACTTATATATACCCCTCACTACAAACTAGTATTTAAAAGTCAAATAAGTTATAAAGAATTCACTTTCACCTATTTACATAACTATACTGGATACGTATTTACTTCGAGAGATAATGAAAACTTTCTTCCTTCATTTAATCTCGGAAGGTTGTTTTTAAGTTGCAGAGTTAAATTCAAAAATAATTCTGCAAAAATATTTTACAAGATAAACAACTTGTACAACACCAATTATCAAGTAGTTATGAATAGACCTATGCCCTTGATAAATCATGAAATAGGAATCAATTTTAAAATAAAAAAATAAAAAATAAATAATGAAAAAAATAAATTACCTACTTATCATTCTTTCAATAGCATTTGGAAGCCTTAATGCCCAAATGAATGTTGCAGACTTTGAAAATCTTAATCTTTCCTCAGAATCTTATTGGGATGGATCAGATCTTTCTGGCACTCACAATAATTCCATGTTTACTACTATTTTTAGTTCAGGTGATTTTAATTTTAGTAACACCTATGATACAACTTGGGGAACTGCATCAGGTTATTGGTCATCTGGTTGGGTATATTCCAATATGACTGATAGTTCCACTTCTGGATTTACCAATCAATATAGTGCTAAAGCTGGAGGTGGTTCTACAACAGGGCTAACTGGAACTAACTATGCTATTGGAAAGCCAAATTCTACAATTGTATTTAATAATCCTGATGGACTTGGTATAAATATTACCAATAGTACTTACGCTGCTAATAGTATGAGAGACGGAGATGCATTTGCAAAGAAATTTACCAATGCTGACCAGGACTATTTTAAGTTGCATATTTATGGGCATTATAATGGTTCTATTTCCGATAGTACAGAATTTCATCTTGCTGATTTCACCCATGCCGATAGCACATTAGATTATATTGTTACAAATTGGCAATATGTTGAATTATTACCTGGACCATATGATAGTGTAAGTTTTGATTTATCTTCAAGTGATGTAGGTGCATTTGGAATGAATACACCTGCCTATTTCTGTATAGATAACGTAGGTTTTTATCCATTATCGACAGTTGAAATATCTGAAAATAAATTCTCAGTATATCCAAACCCTTCCTCTAACTTCATAAATTTAAAAAGTCTTGAAAATAATGATGAATATATGATTTCTATATTTGATATTTTTGGAAAAGAAATAATTCATAATTTAAAAAATCCAAAGCAAATAGATATTTCTTCCTTGGTTAAGGGACAATATATTATGAAAATAGAAACTAAACATGGAATAATTAATGAAAGACTTCTTAAGATATAAGCGCTCTTTAATATTTTATTTACTGTTATTTTTTACAATTCCAGTATTGGCTCAATTTGCTCCTGCAGCAGGGGTTCAAGGTACTACTGCTATCCATAAGGATAGCAGTAGTTTTGTTAATTGGGCAACTGGTTGTACTGTTGTTATTGGTCAAGAGGACATTTCAAATCCATTTTCTGTTACAGCAAGTGCTGGAGACAGTTCAATGGCAATTGGATTTCCAGGAAATGGAATAGTTAGTTTAGGCGATGGTGGAGAAGCTATTTTAAGTTTTGAAAGATTTATTGAAAATGGACCTGGATGGGATTTTGCAATTTTTGAAAATGCATTTAGCGATACTTTTCTAGAACTTGGGTTTGTGGAAGTGAGTAGTAACGGAACTGATTTTTTTAGATTTCCAACAACTTCTTTTACCCAAGACAGTATTCAGATTGATGCTTTTGAAGCAGTAGACCCTACAAATATTAATAATTTAGCTGGTAAATACAGAGCTAATTTTGGCACTCCATTTGATCTAGAAGAATTAATAAACGAACCTAATCTAGATATAAACTCTATATCCCATGTTAAAATTATTGATGTAATAGGCTCCATTGATTCTAATTTCTGCAATTACGATCAATATTTAAATAAAATTAATGACCCATTCCCTACCCCATTTCCATCTTCTGGATTTGACTTAGATGCCGTTGGTGTTATTAATCAAGGACCTATGAACATTATTTTAGAAAATTCCACCAATATTTTAGATAACTTTAGAATAATAAATGGTACGGTTGTTTTTGATTTAAAAAGTGTACAAAAACCAGCCTATAAAGCTGAAATATTTGATTTAACAGGGAAAATAATTTTTCAAAAAAATTACAAATACAATCTTGAAGCAGCACAAAATATAGATGTTCAATCTTTTAAAAATGGAATTTATCTTCTTAATATATCCACACAAAGTCAAAGTATAACTCGAAAATTTGTCCTAAAAGAATAAAATGAAAAAATCTATTAATTTCCTTTTATTTGGTGTCATATTTATAATTTGCTCTAGTTGTGTAAAGCTAAACCCAGAAGATAATTCTAATAATGTAAGTATTAATGGAAATGGTCTAGTTCTTATTGGAAACGAGGGAAATTTTCAGTACGGAAACTCTTCTCTTTCCTCCTACAATAAAAATAGTGGGGAAACATCAAGTAACATTTACCAAAATATTAATCAAAATCTTCTAGGAGATGTTCTTCATAGTATTTCTCATATAGATCATCAACTATTTTTAGTAGTCAATAATTCTGGGAAAATTGTAGTTATAAATGATGAAACTTTTGAGTATTTGTCCCAGATAGATAATTTATTATCGCCACGAAAAATAATTAAAGTAAATAACTCCAAATATTATATAACAGACCTTTACTCCAACAGTATTTATGTTTACAACGCCTACCAAAACACAACAAGTGAAATTTCTGTCAACGGTTGGTGTGAAGATATGTTAATGCAAAATGGAAAAGTATATGTTTGTAATGTGGCAAATAATCAGATATATGTCATAGATTCTAATGACGATACCATACTAGATAGCATCAGTGTAGGACAAAGCCCAGTTTCTATAAAAGAAGATATAAAAGGAGACTTATGGGTACTTTCTCAAGGATCTGTATCCAACAACGAAGACCCTAGTATTTCAATAATAGAAACACAGACTCTACAAATTATTAAAAATTTCAATTTAGAAAGTAACCTAAGCTATCCTTCTTCAATGAATATATTTAATAATGAGGTATTTTTTATTAATAAACATGTTTACAAAATCTCTTCCATAGAGGATACAGTGCAGGAAATTATGTGGGAGAATACTGGTAATACTTTCTATAACCTATCTATTGATCCATATAACAAAGATTTATATGTAACAGATGCTAAAGATTATGTTCAAAATGGATCTTTACTAATAATCGATAGCATCGGCAACTTAAAAAACGAAGTGATTACGGGAATAATTCCTAAGTCAATCGTTTTTTAATCATTGAACTGTTTAGTGCTAAAGTCAGAAATATCACTTACGCTTTCATGAATTATTTCCCAAAATTTAAAATAATCTTTATCTAAACTTTTTTCTTTATTAAAATCAATTATTTGATTATTGGTAGAAGCAATTATCTTTTGTATTTGATCATCATTACTTAATGACATCCACTCCTGAAACAATTCATCGTTACTAATAGTATTATCAACAACTGTTTTATGGAATTTGCTAAATTCTTTTTTCAATTGGTTGGTATTTTTAGTAAGAATAGTCCCTTTGTAGTAAAAAGAATTTCTAAAGGATTTATAGTCATCATAAAACAGGTTATTTACAAAGAATATATCCTTAAGCATTTGATTATAAACAGAAAGAGTTTCTTCATTGGAAGCAGATTTAATTTCATTTTGGTATCTATTTAAAATTAAAATAGTAGTAGCGTTTAAAAAGAAACGTTTATTCGAACTAGTTTCATCAATAGATAGAAACTTATCAAATCCTATAAGTTCTAAATCTATATTATTTCTTTTACTTGAAATATCTCTAAAATCTGTGATAACTTCTTGAATTTCACTACTCATTGTATGACATTTTTTAGCACTTATTTTAACTTTACTTCCGTTGGGTATATCTTGCAAAGTTTGCATAAGAGCACCTTTATTAAGAAAAGAAACAATTTGTGCAAAAGAGATAACTGCTTTGTTATTTTCACGATCGATATGAGAGATAAAAGCCAATTCATAATTTTTTCTTAATAAGAAGAACATAGCTAAGACAAAACCAATACCAACACCAGATAATAAATCAGTAAGTAATACTGCAATTATTGTAATTACTATAACTAGCCCATTTTCCCAATCAGTTTTAAATTGTGAGATAACATTTTTAATCTTTACCAACTTAAATCCAATGATAATTAAAATAGCTGCTAGAGAAGATAAAGGAATGTATTCTAAAACTGTTGGAAATAGAAAAACACCCAATAGTAGAAACATTCCGTGATAAAATGCTGACATCGGAGATTTAGCATTTGCATTTATATTTGCAGAACTTCTAACAATTACCATTGTAACTGGCAAACCACCTAACAAACCTGATAAAAAGTTACCAATTCCTTGAGCCTTTAGCTCTTTGTTGGTTGGAGATATGTTCTTATCTGGATCTAATTTATCAGTAGCTTCTAAACATAATAATGTTTCTATACTGGCAACTAAAGCCAAAGTAACTGCATAAACATAAACTTCTTTATTTGAAAAAGCTTCCATTGAAAAATCTGGTGTAACTAATAAATTTTTATAATCTCCAGTTGTAAGTGCATCTGGTAAATTAACTAAATGAGAAGTGCCTAAAAAAGTCATCTCACCAAAGTTTCCACCGACTGAACCAAAAAGTTGATTTAATAAAGAACCAACAACAACAACCAATAAAGAAGCAGGGAGTAATTTTAGTTTACTATTTTTCTTCACTGCTGGAAGTTCCCAGACAAGAAGAATTATCATAGATACTAGAAAAATTAGCAGAGCTCCTAAAGCAAGATTATCAAAACTCAAAAAGATTTCTGAAAATGTATTTTCTCCGTCAACTTGCTCAAATGCCATTTCTCCTTCAGGATCGCTATCAACTCCCAGTGCATGTGGGATTTGTTTAAGAATTAGCGTAATACCAATAGCAGCTAACATTCCATTTATAACTGATGTGGGAATAAAGTAACCTACAACCCCTAGTCTAAACAGACCAAGTAAAAATTGAATTACACCAGATAAAACAACAGCCAAAAGAAAAGCTTCATAACCAAGATCATGAATAGCAGCAACAACTATAGTTATTAAACCAGCTGCAGGGCCACTTACTCCAAATCTTGATCCACTAAAAAGTGTTACTACTAAACCACCAATAATTCCGGCGATTATTCCTGCAAATGGGTCTGCTTCTGATCCTTGAGCTATCCCTAAACAAAGCGGTAAAGCTACCAACCAGACTACAAGACCTGCAGGTAAGTCATTTTTTAAATAAGATATATTAATTTTATTTTTAAACATAGTAAAATATTTTTTGTTGGAAAACCAACGATTACTAATTAAACGAATGGAAAGATCTTACAGTAAAAAAAGATCTTAAAATTTAATTAGCAGATAGGAGGCGGAATGTCTACTTCTTTAAAATTAGAATTTTCAAATAAGATGTATGGATTATACACTTTTTTAAAATGAATGTCAATATTTGAGTTTGAGATAGGTAATAGAAATAATTCATCATAATCTTCTATTTCAGTTTCCCGTTCTGTTTCCCTCTCATTTTCTTTTTCTTCAGTATTTTCACTTTCAAAATCTTTTGAAATCTCATAAGAATTTGAGTTAATGTCTAGAAATGATGTATAGACATTGGACATATAATTAGCCATAAAAATAAATAGAAAGGATAAGAATATAATCCTTAAAGATTTAAGATGAGAAATAAACTTATATGTATTAAATTCTACATTCATAATTTTTATTCTATTGTAATTTAACTCATTTTAAGTAATAATGTTACGGTTTTAGTTATTTTTAACAATATGAGTAATTTAGAAACAACACAAAATAAATTACTTATAATATATACAATATATATTAAATATATAATTTAAAATAACTTTTATTTCTTATTCACTTTATATTATAAATATAGAATGATTTACATTAAAGAATATGAAAAAATGACAGAAGTAAAAAAAACATGGATAAAATCATTGATTAAAAGTGGTAAATCAAGAAAATTAGATTTAAGAATCCAAACAAAATAACTCATTTTTAGAAATTAAAATAAATTCATCTCCGTTGTTTTCCAACTTTAAATTATGGGTACCAGTAAATTCTCCAAAAGATGGAAAAATTATATTTTTTTTGGAAATATAGAAACAAGGAAGTTTAATTTTTTGTTTGCCTTTTCCTTTTAGTAAAAATGAAGGATGAATATGACCACATAAATTAAATATTTTTGTTTCTTCTACAGGGTAGTGGGAAAAATAAAAAGGGGAGATATTCCAATATTTTAAAATATCTAAGTTTTTAATCTTAAAATTTACTGAGTCGTGATTTCCAATTATTAGCTTGAAAGTAATTTTGGAAGTTTTAAAAAATGTAAACCATTCCTCCCACTCTAAATTATAGTCCGAGTGAAACAAATCTCCTAAAAACACCACTTGTTTAGGATTGTAATCTTCAATAGCAGACTTTAAAATATTTAAATTATTGGTAGAAGGAAAAGAAGGTATAGATATACCGTTTTTTCTAAAATGAGTTATTTTACCTACATGAACATCACTTAAAACTAAAGAAGAAGTTTCTTTCCAAAAAACAACTTTTCTAAAATCAAAAGTAAGAGTTTGATCATGAATTATTTTCTTTATATTTTTCATTGGTATTCTTCCAACATTTTTTTAATTCTATCTTCAAACTTTTCACTGCTTAGATTTTCTCTCATTCGATCTGTAATTATGGGAAATGAAAATGGAGATGGGTTAGGAATCTGTTTCCAAATTAGTTTTTGACTTTTAATTCTTTTCAAAGCTTCTCTTAATCTACCTTCTTCCAACTGATATTCAAAAGTTTCGTTAATCGATTGCTTGTAAAGTAAATTATCTGGTTCATAATCTCTAAAGACATCAAAAAGTAATTGACTTCCAGACTGTAAGTCTCTATTTCCTTTTCTTTTATTGGGCATTCCTGTAAAAACCAAACCGGAAATAACTGCTATATCTCTAAATTTTCTTCTTGCCATTTCAGAAGTATTAATGCTATCGTTAAGATCTTGAAACAAATGAGAATCGTCCCATAAATTATTATCTAAAATATCCTGAATATCTAAAAACTCATTGCTTAATAGTTCAAATCCATAATCATTATAGGCCAAAGAAAATGTTATTGGATTTAATAAGCTTATTCTGTAGGCAATTAAATGACTTAACGCTTCATGAATAAATCTCCCTTCAAAAGGATAAAAAATTGTATGAAAGCCATCCTTTGTTTTGAAAGATTCAATCAGAAATTCATCAGAATTTGGAATTGCAGAAAACTCAAGTTGTTTTTTTGTAAGGTAATTCAATGGGTTTTCTGGATTAGACAATAAAGATTTATTTAAGTCATATAACTCAGCTCTAAGCAATTCACTCATGTAAGAACTAAAACCCATTCTTCCTCCCATCCAACTTACAATCTTTCCTTTTTTAGCTTTAGATTTTTTAACTATTACTTCCATATTTTTCATTTGAAAAATTTTATAGTATTGTCCTCCAAATAAAAAAACTTCGCCTTTACTTAATTTGGAGATAAACCACTCCTCTATTTTCCCAAGCCTTCTTCCATTAATAGATTTTAATTGTAAAAGCGCATCACTAACTATGGTTCCAATTTGAACCCTATGTCGCATTGCAGTTTTTCTACTATTGACCTTAAAAAGACCATTTTCTAAAATATCTACTCTTTTATATTCATCGTAAGCTTGTAAACTTTGGGATCCTACTGTAATATTTCTTAAAACCCACTCCCATTCATCGTTATTTATCGTAGAAAAAGCATAAGTTTTTTTAATAAATTTCAAGGTCTGCTTTGGATAAAACCCATCTGAAACTGCTAAAGAAACTAAAAACTGTATGAGAACATCAAAACTTAACAAATAAGGATTTCTTTGCTCAACAAAATCTTTTTTAACTGCTTTGTTTAATGCTGCTGCTTCAATTAGTTCAATAGCATGTGTTGGTAAAAAATATATTTTACTAACTTCCTTAGGTCTATGTCCACTTCTTCCCGCTCTCTGAATAAATCTTGCAACTCCCTTTGGACCACCAATTTGAACAATGGACTCTACAGGGTGAAAATCTACTCCCAAGTCTAAACTTGAAGTACAAACTACTACTTTAATTTTTTCATTCCTAACAGCATTTTCTACCCAGAGTCTAATATTTCTATCAATACTTCCATGATGCATGGCCATATCCCCTGCCAATTCAGGCATTTTCTCTAGAAGTTTTTGATACCACAATTCACATTGAGATCTAGTATTGGTGAATATTAGGGTAGATTTACTTTTTTTTAGGATTGGTATTAACTCAGTAGTAAGATTGATTCCTAAATGTCCTCTCCAAGGCATTTGCTTTATTTCATTGGGCGCAATAGATTTAACTTGTATCCTTTTCTTGATATTGGATTTAATTAAAACACCATTATTTTCACTTTTAAAATTTCCCAACAAAACATCTTTTGCTTGTTCAATATTTCCAATAGTAGCAGATATTCCCCAAATTGAAGTGCTGGTATTGAAATGCCTTATTGCAGCTAAACATAATTCTACCTGAACCCCTCTTTTAGAACCTATTAATTCATGCCATTCATCTACTACTACAGTATTAATAAATGAAAATTTATTCTTCCAATCCTTTGAAGAAATTATTAATTGTAAACTTTCCGGAGTAGTAACTAAAATATTAGGAAGTTTATTACGCTGCTTATTTCTTTCTTTAGCCGAAGTATCACCATTTCTAACCCCTACGGAAAGGTTTAAATTATTATCAGTTAAAAACTCTTCAATTGAAATCTTTATTTGTTGGGACAATGACCTAAGTGGAGTTATCCATAAACAAATTAAATGATTGGTTTTTTTAGAATGATTTATAGTAGGCCAAAGAATTGCTGGAAGTAACGAAAGTGTTTTCCCAGATCCCGTAGGTGCATTAATTAAACCAGATTGACCCTTTAAAACTTCCTTCCAGGCTTCAGACTGAAACTTTTGTGGTTTCCAATCTTTAGAATCCATCCAATTTAGAATCCAATTTTTAAAATTTGAGTAATCACTCATGAATTAAACTTTTAAGATCGTTAATAGAATTGGCATCTTTTATAGTTTTGTCTTTTCTCCACCTTAAAATTCTAGGAAATCTTACAGCAACACCCGATTTATGTCTAGAAGAACTTGCAATTCCTTCAAAAGCTATTTCGAATACTAATTTAGCTTGTACACTTCTTACTGGTCCAAATCTTTCCAAAGTGTTTTTCTTAATAAAAGCATCTACTTCTTTAAACTCCTTATCGGTTAGTCCAGAATAAGCTTTGGCAAAAGTCACAAGTTCTCTATCTCCACTGTCATTTGTTTTCCAAAGAGCAAAAGTATAGTCGGTAAATAAATTAGCTCTTCTTCCATGTCCTCTCATAGCATAAGTCAAAACTGCATCAATTGTTAATGGGTCTACCTTCCACTTCCACCAATCTCCTTTTTTTCTTCCAACTTTATAAATTGTATTTAAATTTTTAATCATTAATCCCTCGCTTTTATTAATCCTAGCTTGACAATGGGCAGTTTCTACTTCCTTCCAATTTTTAAAAAAATAATATTTAGATAGTTGAAGCTTTTCATTTTTAAGAGAAAAAACTATTTTTTCTAGAGATTTTCTTCTGTCTATATATTTCTGATTTCTTATATCTGAATTATCTAATTCTAATAAATCGTAAGCTTTTAAAATTACAGGACTATTTTCAAGAGTTGTTTTCCCGACATTTTTACGCCCCAACCTTTTCTGTAAATCATTAAAAGATCCTATTTTACCACTTTTAAATGGAAGTATTTCTCCATCGATAACAGTGCCGTTACTTAAATAATTACCCATCTCTAAAAGCTCGGGGAATTGTTTACTAATTAGTTCTTCTCCCCTAGACCAAATCATTACTTCATCATTTCTCTTTATTAATTGAGCTCTTATTCCATCCCACTTATTTTCATAAACCCAATTTGAAGATGAACCTAACTTTTCAAGATCTTGATCTAAAGGATTTGCTAAATAAAAAGGATAAGGTTTATAAATAAAATCTTCCTTTCTAGGTGATAAAATTAATTGCTCATAAGTAGTATTTTCAGGATTCCAATCTCCCATGATTTGATAAGCAATTGTATCTTGGTCTATTCCAGTGACATTGGCTATAGATTTTGTCATTAACTTTTGACTAACTCCAATACGAAACCCACCAGTGATAAGTTTATTAAAGACAAATTTTGAATAGTAATTTAAATGACTCCATCTATTTATTAAATAGTCATGCTGCTTTATTTCATCTAAATTTTTTAAATCTTTTATTTCTTTAATGAGTTGTGTTAATGTAGGTGGTTTAATACTTTCTTTAGTTTCTGGAACAACTAGTGCAATAGTTTCTGCCAAATCGCCAACTATATGGTAGCTTTCTTCAAAAAGCCACAAAGGAATTTTGGCCATTTTTGCAGCATATACTCTTAAGTCGGAAGTTTTGATAGATCTTTTAGGTTTTTTAGATGAAAATAAAGCAATTGCCCAAACCTTATCTTGGTCTGATGCACTGGAAAAAAATTTCTCCAATGCTTTAACTTTGAGATTGGTTTTATTGGTTTTATCAATCTGCTCTACTAAATCTGCAAAATCAAACATTATTTTCAATTATTCCCTCTTCTTCAAAGGGGGTGTTTTCCATAAAGGAGTTATAACCATTCTCGTTTAAATATTTAGAAAAAATATCTTTATAACCATGAGTACATACTATATTTTTTGCTTCAGTATCTTCAATAGTCTGAATCAAATCTTTCCAATCTACATGATCTGAAAGCACAAATCCTCTATCAATAGCTCTTCTTCTTCTAGCTCCTCTAAAAGTCATCCATCCACTAGATGAAGAAGTAACATAAGGAACCATTTTTTTTAACCATGGTGATCCATGGGTACTAGGTGGAGCAATTACTAAATTACCAATTAGATCTTCTTTTTTAGTTTCTCTAGTGATTCGATGGGTTTTGGGCAAATTTTTATAGGATCTTATTAGCTCATTTAGATTTTCTACTGCTCCATGGGTATATATTTTTCCTATTTCAAGATTTAAATTGGCAATAAGACGTTGAGCTTTACCTAAACTGTAAGCAAATAATACTGCTGTTTGATTATTAGCCTTACATTCTTTCCAAAAATCATTGATTTCATTGATTACAATTTCTTGTTTTTTCCAATTAAAAGCAGGCAATCCAAAGGTGCATTCTGTAATAAACGTATTGCATCTAACAGTCTCAAAAGGTGTTGAAATACCATCATTTACTCTTTTGTAGTCTCCACTATACACCCAAACATCTCCTTTGTATTCTACTCTTACTTGAGAAGAGCCAATAATATGTCCTGCTGGATGTAAAGAAAATTGTACTCCATTGATAGTAAACTTCTCTCCCCACTCTTTACTTTCTATATTTATATTCCCCAACCTATGTTTTACAATAGGAACACTATTAGGATGGGTTAGATAATGTTGATGACCATATTTAGAATGGTCTGCATGAGCATGGGATATTATAACCTTATCTACTGGTTTCCAGGCATCTATGTAAATTTTAGCTTTTGGACAATAAATTCCATTTTGATTAAAGACCAATAAAGGATTCTTCATTAAATAAATTTATACTTTTTTAAAAAAAGCTAAAGAATCGTTTAATATAAAATAAACTCTTGCTAGAAAGATTAAAAATATGAAAGAAATTTAAAGTGGCGCGGGGGGGAATCGAACCCCCGACCTCAGGGTTATGAATCCTGCGCTCTAACCGTCTGAGCTACCGCGCCATTTTAGGCGACAAATATAGATAAATTTAGAAAATTAGTACTCTGAATATAATTCTATTGTTAAATAATAATTTGAGGATTTTTTCTGTTATATAAACATTGTATTTAATTTTTTCTATATTGGCCATAATAAGTAAAGAATATACATCGATATGAGCAAAACAAAATCAGAATTTGAATATATTATAAATACCTCCCCCATTATTTTATTTAACTGTTTGACAACAGCAAGTGGCTTATCTGAATGGTTTTGCGACGATGTTAATCTCAAAGATGATAAGTTTACATTTTTTTGGGATGGTAGTGAAGAAACTGCTACTCTTAAAAATGTAAAAAAAGGAGAATCTGTTAAATTTCAGTGGGATGACGATGAAGGAGAAGATTACTATTTTGAAATGGCCATAAGAATAGATGACCTTACCAAAGAAGTTGCTCTTATAGTTACCGATTTTCACGAAGACGATGAAGATGAATTAAGATTACTTTGGGACAACAATATTCATAAACTAAAGCAAGCTATTGGGGGATAAATACATTTAATAATCTTTTAAATTAAAACAATTTGAAGAGAATTAGTTGGATGGTAATATCCTCATTCCTAGGTCCATTTTTATTGAATTTCATTATCTGGATGGTAATTCTGGATATGCAGTTTTTATGGCTGTATATTGATGATCTTATGGGCAAAGGATTAGAGTGGAATATTATTTTAGAACTATTAATTTACGCATCTGCAAATTGGGTTCCCTTAGCACTTCCTCTTTCTGTTTTATTAGCTTCAATTATGTCATTTGGGAGTTTAGGAGAAAAAAAAGAACTTCTTGCAATGAAAGCATCGGGAATCTCGTTGTTTAAAATAATGAAGCCACTTATGGTTGTTATTTTATTTGTTGCTCTATTTGCCTTTTATTTTACAAATAGTCTATGGCCAGTTGCCAACTTTAAAATGAGAGTACTATTGAGAGATATCCAAAAAACCAAAGTAGCATTAGTTCTTCAACCAGGAATTTTTTTTAAATCCGACCTGTTTTCAATTAGAGTTGGAGAAAAAGACAGCAATGGAAAAGAATTTAGCGATGTTTTAATTTATGATCAAAGTAATATTAATAAACAAAAACTTGGCTCATGGTCCTATAAAAAAGATCCTAGAGATTACAAAAGAGTTATTAGAGCTAATAAAGGGAAATTAATTAACCCAGAGGATAGATCTAAATTGGAACTTGAGCTTACAGATGGCTATATGATTCAAGAGTGGAATCCTGAATCTTTTAAAGATTCCAAGGTTCCCTATACAAAATATAATTTTAAAAAGACAGTTATATCCTTTGAACTTAACGCATTTGAATTTGAAAGATCTAGTGAAAGTTCCTATAAAAGAGACGAATATCTTCTCAGCTTAGGTCAAATATATAGTTTGAATGATTCTATAAAACTCCAAAAGAGAAAACAATATGAAAAAATTAATGGTCTTATTACGGATCAAATATCTTTATTAAAAGATTCTGGCTATAAATGTTCAAACATTATACAAGATTATATTCAAAAAATAAGTGAAAAACAGTCAAAGAAAGGAATTAAAAGAGACCACCAAATAGCTATCAAAAAATTAGATCAACTAAGAAATCATTTAAAAGTTGCAAAAGCAAAAGATAAATCTGCGGAAAATTTCATCTCCAATTTAAAAATAGAATGGAATAGAAAATTTACTCTTTCCTATGCAGTTTTCATGTTGTTTTTTTTAGGAGCTCCTCTAGGTGCTGTTGTGAAAAAAGGCGGACTAGGATGGCCAGTAATTACTGCAATTTTGATTTTTTTAATTTACTTTGTACTAACAAGGGCTGGAGAAGAAATGGCTGCGAATTATACCATGTTGCCTGTAACTGGAATGTGGTTAAGTTCCATATGCATAACTCCAATTTCAATTTTTATATTCTACAAAGCTAACAGAGACGCTAAGATTTTTGATTTAGAATGGTACAAACGAATTATTAAAAAATGAAAGTATTGCAAATATGTCATAAACCACCTCTACCCTCAACCGACGGTGGATGTATTGCAATTAACAATATATCTAAAGGTCTAATTAAAGAATTGGGATCTATTAAAGTCTTGACCATAAATACATTAAAACATCCTTTTGATTTAAAAAACTTTGATAAAAACTACATCAAAAATTCCAAAATAGAATCAACATTTGTGGATACTAAACTAAATATTGTAGATGCATTTTCAAATTTGGTTACTTACGACTCTTACAATATTTCAAGATTTTTTTCGCCAGATTTTAATGCCTTGATAATCAAAACTTTAAAATCTGAAAGTTTTGACATTGTACTTTTGGAAAGTTTGTTTACAACACCATACATTGAAACAGTACGAAATTATTCTTCATCTAAAATAATATTAAGATCTCATAACTTAGAATATATTATTTGGCAGAGACTATCTAGAGAGAGTGTAAACCCAGCAAAAAAAATATACCTCAAATTACTTTCTAGTCAACTAAAGAACTATGAATTAAATATTTTAAAAAAAATTGACGGAATTGCTACAATTAGCAACCAAGACAAAAATAAGTATCTAGAACTCAAATGTCCTGTGGAAACAGTAACGATTCCTTTTGGAATAGAAACTAAAAACTACAATTATAACAACAAAAATAGAGAGGATGGTAAATTAAAGTTTTTTCATCTTGGAGCTATGGATTGGAAACCAAATCTTGAAGCAGTGGGTTGGCTACTAGATGAAATTTGGCCTAAAATTCAAAAAAAAATTCCAAATGCTGAACTTCATCTAGCTGGGAAAAACATGCCAGATTGGTTGTTTAAAAAGAAAAATATAAATGTATTTAATCACAAAGAAGTCCAAGACTCGTCAAAATTCATTTCTGAGCATGATGTAATGCTTGTTCCATTACTCTCTGCAGGTGGGATAAGAGTTAAAATTATTGAAGGAATGGCGCATGGAAAAGCAATTATTTCTACTAAAATTGGAGCTGAAGGTATCGATTACAAAAATGAAGAAAATATTTTAATAGCTGATTCTCCAAAAGATTTTTACAATGAGGCCTTAAAAATTATTTCTGGCAATACAGATTTTAAAAAAATAGGTGAAAATGCTAGAGAGCATATTCTAAAAACCTATGATCAAAATAAAATATCTAAAAAGTTAGTTGGTTTTTTTGAATCTGTTTTATGACAATTATTTATTTAACATCCCGTTTTCCTTATCCAATTAACAAAGGAGATAAGTTAAGGTCCTACTATCAAATTAAAGAACTTTCCAAAAGTCATGATATTCATTTGATCTCGCTTTCAGAGAAATCTATTACAGAAAAAAATATTTTGGCTATAAATAAATATTGCAAATCAATAACTATTTATAAAATGGGTTTTTTAAAAAGGATTTTCAATCTTTTTAAAAGTTTATTTAATAATAAACCATTTCAAGTGAATTATTTTTACCATTATTCAATACAAAAAAAATTTAATACTAAAATTGCTGAAATTAGTCCTGATTACATCTTCTGTCAATTAATAAGAACAGCAATGTATGTTAAAAACAATCATACTACTAGCAAAGTATTAGACTATATGGATTCATTATCCAAAGGAATGGAAAGAAGAATAAAAATTTCAAATCTGTTCATAAAACCATTTGTAATAATGGAGTTTCAAAGACTAAAAAGGTTTGAAAATTTAGCATTTGAATTTTTTAATAAACATATAATAATTTCTGAGAATGACAGAAAAGAAATAGCACACAACAAAAAAAATGAAATTGAAATAATTGGCAATGGAATTGACACAGATTATTTTCAAAAAATAGAGACTGAAATCAAATACGAACTTGTTTTTATTGGTAACCTTAGCTACCTTCCTAATATTGAAGCTGCAAATTTTATAGCTAAAGAAGTTCTTCCCAAACTGCTTGAAAAACTTCCAAGGATAAAAATTTTGATAGCGGGAAGTAATCCATCCAATAGGGTTTTGAAATTGGCTAATAATAATATTGAAGTACAAGGTTGGGTTGAAGATATTAGAAAAACCTACAGCAGCGGTAAAATATTTTTCGCACCAATGACCATTGGAAGTGGATTACAAAATAAATTATTAGAAGCTATGTCAACTAGTATTCCTTGCATAACGTCAGAACTTAGCAACCGATCATTGAAAGCAGTGGAGAAGAAAAATATTTTAATTGGACGATCTGTAAATGAATATGTCAATCATATAACTTCACTTCTAAATGATGAGAAAAAAAGAATAAAAATCGGAGAAAGCGGAAGGAAATACGTGATTGAAAACTTCAACTGGAAAACTGCAAATGATAAATTATTAAGATTATTAAAATCCAAACAAAATTTTTAGTTGGATTATATAATTAAATTTGCAAAAAATTATCTATTAGAATGAATACAATCGAGGAAGCATTAGAAGACATCAAACAAGGTAAAATAGTTATTGTCGTTGACGATGAAGACCGAGAAAACGAGGGAGACTTTGTTACCGCTGCAAGGAATGCAAATCCTGAACTAATTAATTTTATGGCTACACATGGTAGAGGTTTGATATGTACGCCGCTTGTTGAAGAAAGATGTGATAACCTTGGACTTGAGATGATGGTAGATTCTAATAATTCACACTTTGATACTCCATTTACCGTATCAATAGACCTAATAGGCGATGGATGTTCCACAGGAATATCTGCTGCAGATAGATCTAAAACAGTGCAAGCATTAATCGACCCCAATACAAAACCAAAAGATCTTGGTAAACCAGGTCATATTTTCCCACTAAGAGCCAAAGCTGGAGGTGTTCTTAGACGCGCAGGTCATACCGAGGCCGCAGTGGACTTAAGTAGATTGGCAGGATTTGAACCAGCTGGATTGATTGTAGAGATAATGAATGAGGACGGTACTATGGCTAGATTACCAGAACTTAAAGAAATTGCCAAAAGATTTAATTTAAAAATCGTTACCATAGAAGCTCTAATTGCTTACAGAATGCAACACGAAACGTTGATAGAAGAAGTAGTTGAAGTAGATCTACCAACAAAGTATGGTGATTTCAAATTAAAAGCTTTTAAACAAACTACAACCGGTGAAGAGCACCTTGCATTAGTAAAAGGTAAATGGGATAAAAACGAATCTGTTTTAGTTAGGGTTCATTCTTCTTGCTTTACTGGAGATATTTTAGGGTCCCTAAGATGCGATTGTGGAGATCAATTGACTTCTGCTATAAGGATGATAAATAGAGCTGGAAAAGGCGTTGTATTATACGTTAATCAAGAAGGAAGAGGAATTGGACTTTTAAATAAACTTAAAGCCTACAAACTTCAAGAGCAAGGATACGATACTCTAGACGCTAATCTCAAACTAGGTTTTAAAGGGGATGCAAGAGATTATGGGGTTGGTGCTCAAATTCTAAGGGCTGTTGGCGTTCAGAAAATGAAATTATTAACCAATAATCCTAAAAAAAGAACTGGATTAACTGGATACGGCTTGGAAATTACAGAAACTGTTGACATAGAAATTGAATGTAACATCCACAATGAAAAATACTTAGAAACTAAAAAAGAAAAAATGGGCCATGATTTAAAAATTAAAAAAACCCGTTAACTTATTTGAAAAATTCTAGTACGTTTTTTTCTATTCTTTCAATTGGGTTTTTGAAGTCAGGCTTCTCAAATTTTGTTCCACTTACTTTTTCAAAGAGTTCAATATATCTATTAGAAACAGATTCAACAAATTCCTTATTCATTTGTGGAATTTTTTGACCATCTTTTCCTTGAAAACCATTTTCCATTAACCATTCCCTAACAAATTCTTTACTTAATTGTTTTTGAGGTTCTCCATTTTCTTGCCTTTGACGGTAACCGTCTTTATAAAAATATCGACTAGAATCTGGTGTGTGAATTTCATCAATTAAAAATATTTTACCATCTTTTTTTCCAAATTCATACTTTGTATCTACTAAAATTAGGCCTCTTTCATCTGCCATTTCTGATCCTCTTTTAAAAATAGCCCTAGTGAACTCCTCTAATTTTAAATAATCTTTTT
>Ga0206126_10002436_pt1 | contig 20172 bp, 16 predicted proteins | sample Helgoland_Spring_5_FD_148621 | JGI IMG/M metagenome (GOLD analysis project Ga0206126, IMG submission 148621) | Pelagic subsurface seawater microbial communities from Kabeltonne, Helgoland, North Sea - Helgoland_Spring_Bloom_20160412_1 | ecosystem: Environmental > Aquatic > Marine > Epipelagic ...
TAAGTTTTAAATTCAAGACCGTCGGGGGTGGCCCGACAGCCAGTCACTTTTTGTCTACAGCAACAAAAAGTAACCAAAAAATGCCGTAAGCTTAACGGCGAAGCTTAACCACGACGGGTGCATCTCGTAGGGTTTTCTGTCCAGCAGTTCCAGAGAGATTATCGCCAAGCGGTATAGGGGGTACTTTTTTTGTGCTGCACTTGAATCAGGCTTTACGTCCAAGTTTGCCTTTTAGCGAAATAGTAGTTCTACTAGTTATAAGCCTTTGTTTAGCTCTCACTCTTTCACCTTCTATCCCACACTACACTCAACAACTCTCTTGAGTCAAAAATTATTCTTTTGAGCTGCGGTGTTTCATTGCTCTTTTTTCTCTGCTCGGCTCTTCTCTTTTCTTTTTTGAGCGGCATGCGGAGCTCAATAGTAAAAGCCGGCCGTTAGGCACGGTTTTTACATGTTCTAAAATAAAAAGAAGTCTACTGAACTTGTTCGTTGTAGCCTCATTGTGTTTTGAAAAGTCTGAGGGATCAGAGTGATATTGGCTGGAGGCGAGCCCAGATATTGACGAAAAACTAAGTCGAGTGGAAAGCGTTTTCGTAGGTGCTGCTAAGATGTACTGGATAATACTAGCCCAAAGCGAATAGGTTATATCGGGGTCAATCTTCGTCAGATTGTGTGCTTTCTTTTGGTTACTTTTCTTTGCACAAGCAAAGAAAAGTGACTGGCGTGTCGGGCCACCCCCGACGGTCCTGATTGAAAACTCAAAAAAAATCAAAATCTCAAAGAAGGAAAAAAACTATATATAATACAAAACCCTTAAGCGCTAAACGCTTAAGCATTAAGCCTCATCCTCCTCCTTTAGCCAAAGACATTCCCCGCCACTCTTCTTATTAATCGTCGCCAACAACGCCTCATGCGCCGCCAACTCATCAGCATTCGCCGCAATCACTCGCAAATTCTGACTACCATCCAAACGAATAATCCCCGTCTGAGCTTTTGCACTTTCCGAACCCGACTCAGCCTCGCCCCCTAAATACAAAGAAGTCTGACCACCCGTCATCATCAGATAAACGTCAGCTAAAATCTCAGCATCTAATAATGCACCATGCAACTCTCGCTTAGCATTATCAACCGCATAACGCTTACAAAGCGCATCAAGATTATTTTTTTGACCCGGATGCTTTTTCCGCGCTAAAACTAAACTGTCTATCACACCACAAATACTACTGGTTTTTTTAACCTTACTGCCCGCTAACTTTAACTCGTGATCAATAAAACCAATATCAAACGGCGCGTTATGAATAATTAATTCCGCACCATCAATGAAATCTAAAAACGCCTCCATCACATTTGCAAATAAAGGCTTATCCGATAAAAACTCATTGCTAATGCCGTGAACTTCTAAAGCGCCTTGATCAATCTCTCGCTCAGGCTGAATATACTGATGATAGTGCTTGCCCGTTAATCGCCGATTAACTAATTCAACACAGCCAATCTCAATAATTCGATGACCTTGTGACGGCTCTAAACCCGTGGTTTCTGTATCGAGTACTATTTGTCGTGTCGCCATTACTGAGTTCTCTTATCCATACTAATTAAATTTTCTCTAAGCCTTCATTCGCTAACTGATCGGCAATTTCATTCTCTGCATGACCAGAGTGACCCTTTACCCAGTTCCACTTAATTGTATGACGCTGTGATTGCTCATCAAGCTCACGCCAAAGATCCGCATTCTTAACCGGCTTTTTCGCCGCCGTTCGCCAACCGTTACGCTTCCAATTACCTATCCACTCAGTAATACCCTTTCGCACATACTGTGAATCGGTAACCAATACAACTTCAGAAGTCGCCTCTAGTAAGCGTAAACCTTCTATCGCTGCTTGCAGCTCCATGCGGTTGTTAGTAGTTTCACGCTCTCCACCACAGTGACGCGCATCAACACCGTCAATACGAATTAATACGCCCCAACCACCTGGGCCAGGGTTCCCTTTGCACGCTCCATCGGTATACAACTCTATTGCCACGCTTCTTTATCCTATAACTGAATTAAAAATTTGATTAAATAGCACTAAACAGCTTTTCTAACGCGCTATCAAGGCCAGCTATTCTGGTCGCTGACAGAGGCAATTTCAAGCACTGAATGGTTTTTTCGCCCCTAATGATCATGAAGGATTATTCTCGGTGATGAACGCCTGAAGCCCGCGGCGTCTTAATACGCTTCATCCAATACTGCTTTATAAAATTAACCGGATAACTGCGCTTTTTAGCAATCACAACATAAAATAGTCCCAGCGGTAAGCGACAACTCTCACCGAAGCGTTCCAAGCCTTGAAACCGCTCAAGTATCGACTGATTATTAATCGGTGGGCGATAAAAATAGGACTGCTGATGCAGTACATCGTAATTCAATACCGACAACCAATCGGTTAATCGATTTTGCCGTATTGGCATAAGCCCCATGGCTAAGCCTTTGCCCCATTGCGCATAGCGCTGATACAAGGGCCAGGCGCTAAGCGGGTTAAACCCCACCACGAGCATATGCCCACCCGCTGTTAGGGTACGATCTGTTTCACGTAACAATTGATGAGGATCAGCAGAAAACTCTAAGACATGATGCAACAAGGCAATATCGATGCAATCGGTCGCGATAGGAAAGGACTGATAATCGCCCCAAATACTATCGCGTATCTCGGTATCGAGACTCGGCGCAAAACCTAATTGAATATACTGCCCTACACAGGCCAGCTGAGATATCGCCTGCGCTTTTTGAATACTTAACTGCAGTAAGTTGCAGCCTACTAGCTTGGGTAAATGACGGTCAATGACGGTGGTCTCGCTAGCGAGCAGCGTCTGACCTAAATCCGTCGCTAAAAAGCCCTTAAAGTCACTCATGGCAACAGACATTGGGAGTGCGGGACTTGCTGCTTTGTGTTTATCTGTCATAGGGGTTAGACCTAACTCAATCAATACAACAATAAAAACAACAATAAAAAACAACGGCAATAGAATAACTAAAAAAAACCATTGTTTAGCCAGCAATAATAAGCCTAAAGCTTAATGATAAATATAAATAACTGAACCAACGACTTTATTGCACACTGAAACCCTATTATACGATAAAGCCACTAGCGGCTGATTATATTTTAACCTCCTTATGGCCTCCCTCGCTCTATTTTGCTATCCATAAATAATAGGAGTCTCACTATCGTTAGCATTTTCGATACATGCTGAGGCGCTCGCAAACCATCCACGCTTACGATACGATATCAATAAGAGAAAGATAGGGTTTTATTATCAATAGTTGATAGAATTCAGCGCCTATTTAGCTGAGAACATCTAATCAGAATTGTTTAACTAAGAGTATTTAATTTTATGCTGCAGCAATCTAAACGCGTGTTACTGAGTCCTTCTCTATTATTGCCTATTTTTCTATTGCTTACTTTTCTACTACTTGGCAGCTGTCAATCCATTAACCACAGCGATAATAAGCAATCGTTCAACTCAGACAATTTATTTGACAGTCAAAACGCAGACATTTTAAGTCTGCGATGCTCAGAAGCGACAACAAAGCTCCAAGAGCAACTCTCTGTCTTAGAAAACAACTTAAGCGATGTCAGCGACCTGTCCTTTTTAACCGACTTGGATAATTTCTATATTCAGCTTGAAAATCACTACAGCGTTGCTCAACTCTATAGCAATACACATCCCAATGCCGATATTCGTAGTAGCGCCAGTAGCTGTCAGAAATCGGTAGAAAGCATTTTGACGGATGCCAATCTATCGCAAGCGATCTATCAACAATTACAACAAATCGACAGCAGTAACAGTGATGCAATTACACAGCGCTATCATAAAAAGTTGCTCATTAACTTTACCCGCTCAGGGGTTGATAAAGATCAGCTGCTGCGTGATACATTGCGACAATTACAAATTGATATTGCCGATTTAGGCCAACAATTTTCAAAAAACATTCGAGAAGATGTTCGACATATTACTGTCGACTCTATTGATGAACTTAAAGGTCTGCCGCAAGATTATATTGATGGCTTAAGCAAAAACGCCGAAGGCCAATGGCTGATTACTACCGACTACCCCAGCATTTTTCCTTTCTTGCGCTATGCACATAATGATAAAAACCGTCTAGCTATTTATAAGCAATTTTTGGATCGTGGCTATCCCGACAATGAAGCCTTACTCAAACAAATTATTAGCAAACGTGATCAACTAGCTAAACATCTTGGTTATGACACTTATGCAGAATATGTTACCGAAGTGGCCATGATAGCGACCCCTAGCAATGCCTCAACCTTTATTGACCGTATAGCAACGCTAGCCAAACCACGCTCAGATCGCGACTACAAGCAACTGTTAGCTCAACTACAAACGATTGATCCACAAGCTGAAAAAGTGGGCAACTGGCAAAAAGCTTTTTTAGAAGAGCAAGTCAAGAAAGAGCAATATCAATATGACGCCAAAGCCATACGCGAGTACTTTGCCTATGACGATGTTAAGCAAGGTATCTTTGAATTAGCCGGTCAATTGTTTGATGTTGAGATTATTCCTTGGCAAACCTCAACCTGGCACCCTGCTGTGAGCACCCATGAGCTGCGCAAAAAAACTGGCGAGACGCTAGGCTATTTTTATCTTGATATGCACCCCCGCGATGGCAAGTATAAACATGCGGCACACTTTGGTATCAAAACCGGTGTGCTCGATAAACAACTGCCTGTCTCCGCACTTATTTGTAACTTCCCCGGTGAAGATCAACAGCTCGATAGCACTGGCCATCGACTAAATCGCGGCTTAATGGAACACAACCAAGTTGAAACATTCTTGCATGAGTTTGGGCATTTAATGCATAGCCTTATTGGCGGCCACCAAGAATGGAGCGGCTTATCTGGCATTGCCACCGAACGCGACTTTGTTGAAGCCCCCTCGCAACTGTTAGAAGAATGGGTATGGAACTACGACACTTTAAAAACCTTTGCTGTGAATGCCAATGGCGAAACCATTCCTAAGGCGATGGTCGATAAAATGCTGCGTGCTCGCGGCTTTGGTAAAGGCACGCATATTCGTAATCAAATGTTTTATGCGGCGCTGTCTCTCGACTACTACTCAAGCTCACCTGAAACGTTAGACCTTAATGAGACATTAATTCGCTTACAACAAGCCTACTCGCCGTTTGATTATATTAACGATACGCACTTCTATGCTAACTTTGGTCATCTCTACGGTTACTCAGCGCGTTACTATACGTATATGTGGTCACTCGTGATTGCTGCCGATTTATTCTCAGAGTTTGAGCGCGATGGCTTACTTAACAGTGACGTGGCAGCCCGTTACCGCGATAAAGTATTAGCGCCCGGTGGCAGCAAAGACGCTGCTGATTTAGTGGCCGACTTTTTAGGTCGTCCTTTTAATTACGATGCATTTATTGAGCAGCTTAATGCCGAATAAAAAACGCTATATCTCGCTACTACCTTCGCTATTACTAACCCTATTACTTAGCGCCTGTGATTTGGGCCCGAGTAATGTGGAATCTGGCACACGCGATCAGATTTTGCACTTAGGTAATGGCACAGAACCAAAAGATCTTGATCCGCATTCGGTTACCGGCGTTCCTGAACATAATATTATTAGCGCATTATTTGAAGGACTGGTTACGGTTAATCCCAAAACCTTAGCGCCGGAACCAGGCATAGCCGCGAGCTGGAATATTAGTAATGACGGCAAGCGCTATACTTTTGCTATTCGCGATAATGCTAAGTGGTCGAATGGTGACCCCGTAACCGCTAATGATTTTGTTTGGTCATGGATGCGTATGTTATCCCCCGCTATGGCCAGTGAATACGCCTATCAATTATTTACCGTCAAAAACGCTAAGCAATTTAATCACGGTGACATTAAAGACTTTAATCAAGTGGGTGTTAAAGCCCTTAATGCAAAAACCTTACAAGTTGATCTTGAAAATCCTACCCCCTACTTCTTATCGTTACTGGCGCATTACAGTACTTATGCCGTGCATCCGCCTACGATTTTAAAATTTGGCGCCATTGATGAAGCCGGTACTTTGTGGACGCGGCCGGGTAATTTTGTTGGCAACGGTCCTTTTTTATTAGATGAATGGCGACTCAACTATATTATTCGCGTGAGTAAAAATCCGTTGTATTGGGACAGCGAAAACGTGCAGCTTAATGAAATCGTTTTTTATCCCATAGACCAAGTACAAACGGAAGAGCGCATGTTTAAGACTGGCGCCTTACATGCCACCAGCTCTATACCGGTCGATAAAATTGCCGTTTACCAACAAAAAGATCCCGAAAAAATATCTATCGATCCTTACCTAGGCACCTACTACTACCGTATCAATGTTAATGTTAAGCCTTTAGATAACCCCAATATCCGCAAAGCGCTATCGATGTCAATTAACAGAGACTTGTTAGTCAGCTCCATTACTAAAGGTGGCCAGCTCGCTGCCTATACGTTTACCCCGCCTAACACGCAAGGGTATTACGCAGAGACCAGCCCTATTACCTTTGATATTGAAGCCGCTCGTGCCTTATTGGCCGAAGCAGGCTTCCCGAATGGCGAAGGTTTTCCAGAAATAGAACTCACTTATAACACCAGTGATGGCCACCGTCGTATTGCCGTAGCGATACAGCAAATGTGGAAGGACGCACTGAATATTGATATACGCCTTTCTAATCAAGATTGGAAAGTTTATTTAAGTCGTATTCAATCCATGGATTACAGCATTGCCCGTGCGGCATGGATAGGCGATTACCCCGATCCGAACACCTTTCTTGATATGTTTATTAGCGGTGGTGGCAATAACCAAACGGGTTGGTCTAGCCCAGAGTACGATAGACTGATTGCCTTGGCCGCTAGCCAAACGAATCAGCAACAACGTTATCGTACCTTCCAGCAAGCCGAAGCGATTTTAATGGATGAGAGTCCGATTATTCCTATTTATACCTACACACGTGTTTTACTAAAACACCCACAGTTGCAAGGCTGGCATCCCAACATCCTTGATCAACATCCGTATAAACATGTTTATCTGCAAGAGCCTAAATAAATCATGATGCGATTTTTTGTTGGTCGGTTATTACAATCCATACCGGTAATCTTTATTGTTATTACCGCCACGTTTTTTTTAGTGCGCGCAGCCCCCGGCGGCCCGTTTGATGCAGAAAAAACATTAAGCCCAGAAGTGATAGAGCGTTTAAACGAGCGCTATAATCTTGATGCGCCCATGTACGAACAGTACTTCGATTATCTCGGCCATTTAGTCCAAGGAGACTTTGGCCCTTCGTTTCGCTATACCAATCGCACCGTGACAGAAATGATTTATGCCGGCCTACCCATTACTTTTGAACTGGCCATTTACGCCATTATGATTGCCTTAGTTATCGGCATTAGCGCAGGCATGCTGGCGGCGATAAAACCCAATAGCGCGCAAGATTATATTCCTATGTCGTTGGCTATGACGGGCATCTGTATGCCCTCTTTCTTATTAGGCCCGCTATTGGTACTGGTTTTTGGTATTTGGCTGCAATGGTTGCCTGTCTCCGGCTGGGGTTATTCACCAGGTGATAAAATTCTTCCGGCTATTACCTTAGGCTCGACCTATGCGGCCTATATTGCTCGGCTCACCCGCGGTGGCATGTTAGAAATACTGTCTCAAGACTATATTCGTACCGCTAAAGCCAAAGGGTTGCCTATGGCAAAAATTATTATTCGTCATGCGCTACGTGGTGGATTATCTCCGGTGGTTGCCTTTTTAGGACCAGCCATTGCGGGCTTATTAGCAGGCTCGTTTGTAGTAGAAACGATTTTTCAAATTCCCGGCCTAGGACGCTTTTATGTGCAAGCTGCCTTTAACCGCGACTACACCATGATATTAGGCACCACCATATTGCTGTCTTGCTTAATTGTATTGCTCAACATGTTGTCTGACTTACTGGCCGTCTGGCTCAACCCACGCCTCGCATTGTCTAACGAAAAAAACTAGCCATGATTGATTCATTAAAAGAATATCAAAACCTCAACTTTGAACAAGGCCGCTCACTATGGCAAGACGCTTGGTATCGACTGAATAAAAACAAACTCGCCATGCTGGGTTTGTATGTAATTATTTTTTTTGTTGTCGTATCCATTCTCACGCCTTGGCTTGCGCCCTATGGCTATGAAACACAAAACCTAGCACTGGGCGCTTCGGCACCCTCCGCTCAACACTGGTTAGGCACCGATATTCATGGTCGCGATTTAATGACCCGCTTAATGTATGGCGGACGCATATCATTAATGGTCGGCTTTGCCGCCACCGCAGTCTCTTTAGTTATTGGCATTCTATGGGGCACTATCGCTGGGTATATTGGCGGGCTTACTGACACCATTATGATGCGCATTGTTGATATTTTATACGCACTGCCTTTTATGATATTTATTATTTTGTTGATGGTGGTTTTTGGGCGCAGCTTACTGCTGCTGTTTTTAGCTATTGGCTTAATTGAATGGCTCACCATGGCCAGAATTGTTCGCACCCAAGTATTGACGCTTCGTAAACAAGAATTTGTGAGTGCCGCCGTTGTCACCGGCCTTAGTCATTGGCAAATTATTCGCCGCCATATTATTCCGAATGTCCTCGGCCCGGTTATTGTCTACATTACTCTAACGATTCCCAGCGTTATGTTGTTAGAAGCGTTTTTAAGCTTCTTAGGCCTTGGTATACAACCACCGCAAAGCTCTTGGGGTGTATTAATTTCTGGTGGCGTAGAAACCATGGAAGAGTATCCATGGCTATTGGTATTTCCAGGCCTTGCCCTTTCACTAACCTTATTTGCGCTTAACTTTTTAGGCGATGGCTTACGCGATGCACTCGACCCACGTGCGACAAGAGATTAATTATGAGCTTATTAACGGTTAATCATTTATCCATTGATTTCACCACACGTGACGGCACCGTAAGCGCTGTTAGTGATGTCTCATTCCATGTCGACCAAGGTGAAACCTTAGGCATTGTCGGTGAATCCGGCTCGGGAAAATCAGTTAGCTGCTATTCATTGCTGGGGTTAATTCCTATGCCGCCCGGTCATATTAAAAATGGCAGCGCGATTTTTGATGGTATTGATTTACTGCAAGCGAATGAAAAAACCATGCGCCAAATTCGCGGCAAGCGCATCAGTATGATTTTTCAAGATCCTATGACCTCGCTCAACCCCTATATGCGCGTTGGCCAACAAATTATTGAACCTTTGCTGCAACATAGTAATATTTCAAAAAGCGCAGCCAAAGAAAAAGCCATTGCCCTGCTTGAAGAAGTCGGCATTAGTGATGCAGCTAATCGGTTTCAGCAATTCCCTCATGAGTTTTCTGGCGGCATGCGACAGCGCGTAGTGATTGCCATGGCGCTGATTACAGAACCTGAGCTATTAATTGCTGATGAGCCAACCACAGCCTTAGACGTGACTATTCAAGCGCAGATACTCGAACTGATTCATGAGTTGCAACAACGCCGAAATATCGCCGTTATTTTTATCTCTCATGATCTTGATGTTATTAAGCGCATGGCCGACCGAACCATTGTGATGGAAAAAGGCCATATTGTTGAGCAAGGTAATACACAAGCTATTTTTGATGCTCCCACACAGGCCTATACACAAAAACTGATTGCCTCTATTCCTAACAGCGCTAAACCTGAAGCCTATCGTTTTACTGGCGATTCGGAATCACGCTTTTTAAGTTTAAATAATATTAGTATTTCTTACGGCAACAAAAAGAATGCCTTTAAGGCAGTCGACAATGTTAGCTTAACGGTTAAGCAAGGCGAGATATTAGGCTTAGTCGGTGAATCGGGTTGTGGCAAAACCAGTTTGTCGCACAGCATTGTTAGGTTAGTTGATATTCAGCAAGGGCAAATTTGTTTGCAGAAAAACGCTTTAGAAGAGCTAAAAGGCAAAGCATTAAAAGCGACGCGTAAAGATATTCAAATGATCTTTCAAGACCCCTATGCCTCGCTTAATCCGCGCATGACAGTTTTCAACACACTTGCCGAACCGCTGCGCTTACATGGCATAGCAAGTAATGCTGATGACTTAAAAAGCAGAGTGTTAACCCTAATGCAAGATGTTGGACTAGAAGCACGCTGGGCGAATAAATACCCGCACGAATTTTCTGGCGGACAGCGTCAGCGCATCGCTATAGCGAGAGCCTTAGCTGTTGAACCCAAATTAATTATTGCGGATGAGCCGGTGTCGGCATTGGATGTGACGATACAAGCGCAGATACTCAGCTTGCTCTTAGACTTGTGTCAGCAGCGTCAGCTAACAATGATTTTTATCTCTCATGACTTAGCCGTGGTGCGTTATATCGCTGATCGCACGGCTGTAATGAATAAAGGCAAGATTGTGGAAATTAATGATACCGAAAGTGTTTATCAAAACCCTAGCGACCCCTATACAAAAAGCCTGCTTGCCGCTAGAGTGTAAGAATCGAACATAACATTTTAAATTGTTGATTTTTAAACAATTATATCTGTGGCGGTCATTGCAATTGTCACTGTAAAGCAGAGTAAATCACCGCAGGGGCACGCATTTCTCATTAATGAACCCTGATAAGCCGAACCCTATTGGGTATTACAACTAGCAGCGAAAATGCCATCACTTTTATCAACTTGACAGCATTGATATCGATAGCTATCATCCCATTATCCATTACCTATCGGGAGAAAAGCCATTCCAAGTCTAAGCGTGCGAAAAATAGATGACGATACTATGCGCCTCTTACGAATGCAGGCAGCCAAACATGGAGCCTCTATGGAAGAAGAGGTTCGCCAAATTCTAAAGCGTGCAGTTTCAACACCCGAGAGTCTGGGCGACCTTGCCGTCAAGCTGTTCAGCCCTGCCTATGGCAATGAAGAACTAACCTTGCCAGAACGTGAAACCCATGAACCGTTGAGCTTCTGAATGATTATCCTTGATACTAACGTTGTCTCCGAGTTTATGACCTCCCCACCTGCCAGCCAGGTTCTTAATTGGCTAAACTCTCAGGATGTTGCTTCATTGTATTTATCCACCATCACTATCGCCGAAATTGGTTATGGTCTTCGGGCAATGCCTGAAGGCAAACGCCGCAAGTTGCTCAATGAACGTTTTGAGCAGTTTGTGGACGAAGCCTTTACTCAACGCATTCTATCCTTTGATGAAAGTGCAGCTCGTATTTATGGCGAGATTATGTGCCACCGAAAAGAAATGGGGCGCCCAATGAGCAACTTAGATGGGCAAATTGCAGCGATTGCCAGATCAATAGGGTTCAGCGTGGCAACTCGTAATATCAAAGATTTTCAGCATTGCCACATAGAACTGATAAATCCATTCGATGCCATGCCCTAATCGAGAATATTTTCCTTTCCGCTGATCTCCCCTTTTTTACCAGAGACTCTGTAAAAGCATAGACCTCAAGATAATTTATACTTATCAAGCATAACCAAGGAGACCAATAGCGTGGTAATTGCAAAATTATTTAAAAATGGCTGCAACCAAGCGATCAGACTACCTAAAGAGATCGAATTTAAAGGCGTCTCAGAAGTTGAAATTCGTCGTGAGGGTGATTCGATTATCCTTACCCCGATTCGCTAAACCTAGTTGAGTTTTGCGAACACGCTGGATGCTGATAAAGATTTTCTTAAGGAAAGAGAAGAAGTAATACAACAGGGACGAGTTACTTTCGATGACTAAAACAAGCTATATGCTGAACACAAGTACCTTCGACCGCTCGGTTCGTAGCAACGGTCGATTAAGAGCTTACGCTTACTTGGGAGAGCGAGTACTCCACTGACCACCAACGGCCTTATTACTCGGTTTTCTTCCTGTCTTTTTATTCGGCGCACCGGTGGCACCACGTCGGCCAGCCGATTGACTACCTCTACGATTCATAGATTTTTCGGCGGGAACCAGTTGATTAGGCCCATCACCGATAAGCTCAGCACGATTCATTTTAATTAATGAGGCACGCAAGTAAGCCCAGTTCTTTTCATCGTGATAACGCAAAAACGCTTTTTGTAAGCGGCGCTGCTCAAGATTCTTCGCAACAAATATTTTCTCACCGCGCTTGTACATAAGCTTTTTAAGCGGGTTACGGCCTGAGTGATACATGGCCGTCGCCAACGCCATTGGCGATGGATAAAACGTTTGCACCTGATCAACCCTAAAATCATTGCGCTTTAACCACAATGATAAATTCATCATATCTTCATCACTACTGCCCGGATGCGCAGCAATAAAATACGGAATCAAATACTGTTTTTTCTTTGCCTGTTTGGTGTATTTCTCAAACATTTTCTTAAAGGCATCATAACTACCCATGCCCGGCTTCATCATTTTCGATAACGTTGCATCTTCACTGTGCTCTGGTGCTATTTTTAAATAACCACCCACATGATGCGTCACTAATTCTTTAACGTATTCTTCATCCAACACGGCTAAGTCATAACGTAAACCAGATGCAATCAAAATACGCTTAACGCCTCGCAATGCACGCGCTTTACGATACAGCTGCGTGGTTGGCTTATGATCCGTTTCCAAATTCTTACAAATGGTTGGGTATACACAAGACAATCGACGGCAATTTGCCTGAATCACATCATCGTTGCAATTAAGATGATACATATTGGCCGTCGGGCCACCTAAATCAGAAATCGTACCGGTAAAGCCTGGCACTTGATCGCGAATCTTTTCAATTTCATCTAATACCGACTGCTCAGAACGGCTTTGAATAACACGACCTTCATGCTCGGTAATAGAACAGAAAGTACAACCACCAAAGCAACCCCGCATAATATTAACTGAGGTTTTTATCATATCGTAAGCAGGAATAACGGCATCGCCGTAACTCGGATGCGGACGGCGCTGATACGGCAACGCAAAGACACCATCCATTTCTTCTGTCGTCAACGGAATAGGCGGTGGATTAACCCAGACTTCACGACCATCATGCTTTTGCATAATCGCGCGCGCATTATGAGGATTACTCTCTTGATGCAATACCCGCGAGGCATGCGCATACAAGACAGGATCATTACGGACTTTTTCAAATGATGGTAAGCGCACATAAGCGGTATCGGCACTAATGTTTTGCTCACTTAAGGTTTTAATCGCTAACGGCATTGGAATAATTTTTACGATGTCTTCGCTATCAGCATTAACGGCTTGCGTGCGATCACGGTCACATTCGCTTTCATCGACATCGTAATGATAAGGATTCGGCATTTTATCAATGGCGTTAGGCCAATCGATACGTGTTGAATCAATTTCAACAAAGCCTTTAGGTGCTTCATTCACAATAGTGGTAGTGCCGCGTAAACGCCCCGCCGCTTTAATATCGCGACCAGAACCTAATAAATGGGCAACCTCACACAGGGCACGCTCGGCGTTACCGTATAACAAAATATCGGCACCGCTATCGACCAATATTGATCGTCTAACGGAATCACTCCAGTAATCATATTGCGCGATGCGACGTAAACTGGCTTCAATACCGCCAATAACAATGGGCACTTTAGGAAAAGCCTGACGACAGCGTTGGGTATAGACAATCACGCAGCGATCGGGACGATTGCCACCTTGGCCACCTGCGGTGTATGCATCATCACTTCGCATGCGTAAATCGGCGGTATAGCGGTTAATCATGGAATCCATGTTACCGCCGGTCACACCAAAAAATAGATTCGGCGCGCCTAACTCGGCAAAGGCGGCATCGGCTGCGGCATCACCTTGGTGCCATGCAGGCTGGCTAATAATACCGACTCGGAAACCTTGCGACTCTAGCATACGGCCAATAACTGCCATACCAAAGCTTGGATGATCGACATAGGCATCGCCAGTAACAAGAATAATATCGCAGCTATCCCAGCCTAAGGCGTCCATTTCTGCGCGTGTCATTGGCAAATAAGGCGCTGGGCCAAAGCACTCAGCCCAATATTTGGGATAAGCGAATAAATCGGGTGCCTTTACCGGCTGACAAAGTGATGATGAGGCCAAAATTTGGGTTCTTTTATGCTGGAGTCTAAAGACAAATAGCGCTGTAGAGCGGCTATTAGGCTTATTAAGCTCAAACCTTCAACTAAGCAAGGACCGAGCGATGAATAAGCGGGCATTTAACCATATGCAGCAAGGTTTGTATTGTGATTACTCGGCAATAACGCCTAACGAATATCGTTAGTACCGCCCTCTTTTAGCGCTTTGACCTTATCGAGAATGCGTTGCGCACGTTCAATATTAGCCAGCAAATGAGAATCATTAGGGGCCAGCGGCAATGCAGACTGCCAAGCCATTAACGCATACTCAATATTGCCCTCAGAATAGTAAGCTTCTCCTAATGCCGTGGCGCGTTCAATTTCAAGCAGCAAGTTAGCATTTAACTGTTGCTGTTCATCAAGTAAGGCTTTATCACCCGGCCGCTGTTTCAGCATGGCCATTAAAATATCTTTAGCTGTAAGCCATTGCTGCTGATCAATAGCAGTAGTGTAATCAGCTAACTGTTGCTGCTGCTTTTTCGATAAAGCACTATTATTATTGCGCGCTATTTGTGCTTTCTGCCGTTCTAACAATAATGATCGTAGCCGCTTTATATCCGTTAATATCACCGGCGAATCTTCAAGACGTTGAATGCTACGTAAATGCGCCAAAGCCAGGCCATACTCTTGCTCGGCCTCGGCTATTGCCGCATAGGCCTTTACCGTCACTATTAATCGATCTCGCTTGTCCCTCTCCTGCTGCCAGCGTCGCAATGCAATAACATCATCTGCATCCGCTTTATATAAGCGCTCATAAAACGGTAAGGTCTTCGGTAAATGCTGGGCCTCTAATTTAGCCAAGCCGAGCGTTAAGCTATCAACATACTGCTGCCGCTGCTGGTCCACATTGGCAAATAAACCCTCTAACACTTTATTAGAGGGAAGGTGCTGACGTAAAAAGCCTTGTTCTACATTGACGGTCTGCCAGTCGTCACGACGCACCAAACGTTTTAAACGCTGCATTTGCTCTTGTTGAAATGCAGCCGCCTCAACTGTCGCTTGTTCACGAACGGCTAGCCAATAATGTTTATCCTGCTCTTCTAAAGAACGATCCAACTGCGTATCGACAATCGCTAACACCTCATTAAAGTGTTTTTGTTCAAGTAATAAATCAATGGCTGGTGGCTTAGGTGTCGACAGCCCCTGCAACCAAGTACAACTGCAAAGTATTGTTAGTAGAAAAGCCATCACTATTAACTTGATAGTGAGAATGTGAGCGCGCTCACAACGAAAATCATTTGTGCTTAACATCATATTGTCCTTTAACTAATTGTCCTTTTACTAATTGTTCTTTTACTAATTGTTCTTTAACTAACTATTCCATGAAGTAAGATTATTCATGTGCAGAGACAAGATCTTCAATCAACCCCGCCAACATCCAGCCTTTAGGCTCATTGACTGATTGAATGCGATAAACATTGACCATCTCTTCTTTACCTTTTACGGCAACTAAGCCTGCATTTTCAGTTTTTACTTCCGTATAAAAGCCATTGTTATAAACAGACTCGGATACCAGCGCCTCGCCTGGTTGTGCCGCATCACAAAGCCGCGAAGCTAAATTAACCGCATCGCCTACCACGGTATACTCCATGCGGTACTCCGACCCTAAAATACCCGCCTGCATTAATCCGGAGTTAACACCGACACGTAAATTAATCTGGTTTAAGCCTTTATTTTCACGCTTTTCATTGATCCTACTAGCCACTAATCGTATTGCATTAGCGCAAGACATAGCCTGTAAACGATGATCTTTATCGACACGTGGCGCGCCAAAAACAATCATTGCGGCATCGCCAATAAACTTATCGACCGTGCCGTGATAAATACGTGCACAAGCAGTAAAAATAGATAAATATTGATTTAGCATGCGCGCCACTTCATTAGGCGACATCGATTCAGACATGCGCGTGTACTCAACAATATCAACAAACAATACCGATGCCTCAACCACCTCACCACCTAACTGCAAAACCTCATTGCCATTTAATAATTGATCGGCAACATCACTAGCAACAAAACGCTGCAATAGTTTTTCTACCTCACGCTTACTATTCACTTCATGGCCGAGCTGCGCATAAATCGATAAAATATCGGCCCATTCATTATTCCATTTTGCACTTCTACCACCGCCGTTTTTACCGCCACCGCTTTTACCGCCACCGATTTTACCGACAGGCAAGTCCTGCACTCGCCCTTCACGCGCGGCTTTACTAATAGCCAGCAAGCGATAAACCGGACGCGACAATAAGCGACTAAAAACAAAAGCACTGACAATAGAAATAAGACAAACCAGCAACACGGCGATTAATAAATCACGCGCAGAGGCAGAAAAAACCCTGCGCATGGGTGAGCGATTAACAGAGACCACCGCATAGGCGCCATCAGCGCCTGAAAAATTGACTGGCGCCATATAGTGACCCAATGGTAATTCAGGCCGTTTTAACCGTATCGCCATAGCAATGGCCGCATCAGGACTATTCACACTGTAATCCGCTACCGAAGACAACTCACCCACACTGCCCGACTGGGCAATTAACTCGCCACTAGGCAAATACACTGCCACACCATACACCGCACTTTTTTTAGCCAGCTGATTAAGCTGTAACTGAATAGCGAGCTGGTCATCGGTAAACACCGGCTCCACTAAGCTACCGGCCAACTGCTCAACAATCGCTTCGCCAAATGCATCGCCTTGGCGTTCTAGCAATCGCTGATACTGAATCATGCCCAGATAAGCCAGCACCATTGCGCCCAGCACCGCAATCACACTAATCGCCAGCCCCAACTTCAAGGCAAAAGGCATATGCCAGCCCCTCTCGGCATCCCAGCAGAGCCTACGCAGAAAATGAGCTGGGCGCTGCCCCGCTCTTCGCTCGGTTCTGCGTTTAACCCTTTCGCTGCGCTTACGAAAGACAGGCGTTGAATGTTGCCTAGCCTCGCTATCCAGCGGCGGGGTCGTTTTTAGCGGTGTCGACATAGTAATGAGTGAGTATTATCCTAGCCATTGGCGACCCGAATTAGGCCGCATGCAGTATGACAGCAGCACAAGCCTTTTTAAGAGTGCTCAGCTTGGATTTTTACAAATGGTTTTGGCCAATGACTTAAACGCATGGCTAAATAGCCAGCAGCCGACCTCCTTATATCGTGTTATCCTTCACAAAAGGCTTTAACTGCATAAAAACAACGCAATAGCCTTAAAAAATGACATATTCATCAATCAATAGACGCCCATTAATCACAAGCCTTTAATTGTTATGAAACCATCTCTATGAACCAATCTGCACAAGCCTTCGATCTGCATCATATTTGGCATCCCTATAGCTCACTGAGCAAACCTGTGCCGCCTCTGCATGTTAGCCATGCCGAAGGGGTACGTTTAACATTGGAAGACGGCAGAACCCTAATTGACGGCATGGCATCATGGTGGTCGGCTATTCATGGTTATAACCACCCCATTCTCAATGAAGCAGCCAAAGGTCAGTTAGATCAAATGTCACATGTCATGTTTGGCGGCTTAACGCATACCCCCGCCATTGATTTATGCCGACAACTCGTAGCATTAACACCCGCCCCACTGACAAAAGTATTTTTAAGTGACTCCGGCTCGGTGGCCGTTGATGTTGCCATGAAAATGGCATTGCAATATTGGTATTCGCAAGGAATTAAAAGTAAAACCCAATTTGTCTCACTGCGCGGTGGCTATCATGGCGACACCTTAGGCTCCATGTCTGTCTGCGACCCTGATACCGGTATGCATCATTTATTTAGCGGCATGTTAGCGCCACAACACTTTGTTGAACGCCCTGCTTGTCAATTTGGCGAAGTCGCTACTGATGATGACATGGCCGATATGCAGCAGGTTTTATCGACCCATCATAAGAATATTGCAGCCGTCATTCTTGAACCAATAGTACAAGGCGCTGGCGGCATGTATTTTTACTCCGCCGATTATCTAAGCCGTGTAAGAAAATTATGCGATGAATTTAATGTGCTGTTAATTGTTGATGAAATTGCCACTGGTTTTGCGCGCACGGGTGAGTTTTTTGCCAGTCATCATGCCGCTATTTGCCCAGACATTATGTGTATGGGCAAAGCCATGACCGGTGGGTATTTATCGCTAGCCGCCACTTTAACGACTGACAAAGTCGCCAATGGCATTTGCGAAGGTGAAGCCGGTGTATTTATGCATGGCCCCACATTTATGGCCAACCCGCTAGCCTGTACCATTGCCAATGCCAGCATTAGCTTGCTCGCGCAAAGTGATTGGCGCAGTAATATTGAGCGCTTATCATCGCGACTGCAAAACAATTTACTGCCCGCCAAAGATCATACAAAAATCGCCGATGCGCGCGTGCTCGGCGGTATTGGCGTAATCGAAACTAAAAGCCCCGTTGATATGCATAAAGTTCAAAAATTATTACCTGAGCTAGGCGTATGGCTGCGACCCTTTGGGAAATTGATCTATACCATGCCACCATATATTATTAATGACACTGATCTCGATACCGTTTGCGATGCCATAATGACTGTGGCCGAAGAGTGTAGCTAATGACTCGATCTAAATTACAAAACACCTTACATGATATTATTTTTGGCACCGAAAGCCCGCTCGGAAAAGCCTTTGATATAAGCTTAATTGTAGCTATATGCGTGAGCGTAATGGCGGTAATTTTAGATTCAGTGAATATTTTTAGTGAACGCTTTGACAACCTACTATTTATTCTTGAATGGTCTTTTACGCTTTTATTTACGGCTGAATATATCGCCCGCCTCTACTGCTCTCCACACCCATTACTTTACGCAAGAAGCTTTTACGGCATCGTCGATGCGCTCTCTATTATCCCTAGCTACTTGACCATATTATTTACCGGCGCACAATATTTCTTAATTATCCGCCTATTGCGCGTACTGCGATTATTTAGAATTCTAAAATTATTACGCTACTCAGGTGACGCCAATATACTTACTCGATCGATGTGGCAATCACGTCGTAAAATTTTGATATTTTTATTTGTCGTCATGATTTTTGCCGTTTTTTTTGGCTCATTTATGTTTTTAGTTGAAGGGCCAGAGAATGGCTTTTCGAGTATTCCAGAAAGTATTTACTGGGCAGTGGTCACTATTACTACCGTAGGTTACGGTGATATTACGCCGCATACACCAGTAGGAAAACTATTAGCCAGCCTTGTAATGGTATTAGGCTATTCGATTATCGCCGTACCCACAGGTATATTAACGGCCGAGCTAGCCAATGAAATCCGTCTCGATAGATCCAATAGAGATTGTGATCATTGCGGTCGCAGTGGTCATGATAGCGACGCATTACATTGCAAGTTTTGTGGCAAACACGTTTAAGATAAACAGCATCGATAAGCTTTATCACTGTAAGTTATTTAATATAAGACAATAACAAACATTACACTGCTACCATAAGTTATAAACAGTCTTTATTGATTTTAATCACCGTGGATTAGACGATACCCTCTTATGAGCTTTCACCCTCCTCAACGCACACTAATGGGCCCCGGCCCTTCTGATGTTAATCCTCGTATTCTTAGCGCACTAGGGCAGCCAACTATTGGCCATTTAGACCCTAGCTTTATACAGCTAATGGATGAGATTAAAGACCTACTGCAATATGTGTTTCAAACCAAAAATGAATTAACTTTACCAGTCTCCGCACCAGGCTCGGCTGGCATGGAAACTTGCTTCGTTAACTTAATTGAAGCGGGCGAAACAGTAATAGTGTGTCAGAACGGCGTATTTGGTGGGCGCATGAAAGAAAACGTAACGCGCTGCGGTGCGCATGCCGTAATGGTAGAGGATGAATGGAGTAAAGCCGTTGATCTTGAAAAAGTAACAGCAGCGATTAAAGCTAATCCTAATGCAAAAGCCCTCGCCTTTGTTCATGCAGAGACATCAACCGGCGTGCAAAGTGATGCCGCGGCATTGTGTGCATTAGCACGCGATGCCAATATGTTATCCATTGTCGATACGGTAACGGGATTAGCAGGCATTAATGTTGACGTTGATGGCTGGGGTGCCGATGCAGTTTATTCAGGCACACAGAAATGCCTATCGTGCATTCCTGGTATTTCACC
>Ga0206126_10002456_pt1 | contig 20040 bp, 19 predicted proteins | sample Helgoland_Spring_5_FD_148621 | JGI IMG/M metagenome (GOLD analysis project Ga0206126, IMG submission 148621) | Pelagic subsurface seawater microbial communities from Kabeltonne, Helgoland, North Sea - Helgoland_Spring_Bloom_20160412_1 | ecosystem: Environmental > Aquatic > Marine > Epipelagic ...
TTCGTATATATTCCCAAATATTTGCAAAAAACTTTTATTGCTCGACACCGTTACAGATAGTCGCCAAGACAGGACACTGGAAGGCAAAAAAAGCTTTGTCGAAGCCAAAGAAGAAGAAGAAAGTGATCTCATGTCAATGTTGAATTCTATTTTCTAAAGTTATACAAAATATAATTATTGATTATTGATTAGTTTACAATATATTCACCTCGCCATTTTTTATGTGTATTGTTTTTAAGAATGTTGCGCACTGTCGTATCGGAACATCTCATCTCCTTGGCTGCAGCTGTAAGCGATGGGTATTCGGTTTGGGCATCTTTCTTACTATATTTGTAACGAAAATACTGAAAAAAACACCGGAATATTCCGGTGTTTTTTCCTGGCGGAGCCGAGGGCCAAGGCCCAAGCGAAGCGGTGAAGAAAATATAGGTTTTTCACATTTTAGATTTAGCTGTGAGCACAGACAATAATTCTTCAGTATAAATGATACATAATAAATAAATAAATATGTTCTTTACTTTTCAATCATCAGAATCACGATCCAGAAAGATGAGAAAGAAAACTATCATATCTAAACGCAAAGAAAGGTTGTATACAATTTATATTGATTGTCTGTTATTGACTGGTAAAAGATATCGAGTAGAAATAGATTCGCGCAAAAGTATAACTGAATTGTATGAAAAAATAAAAAAAAGTATAACAAATAATAGTACGAAAAGTATGGAAAAAAAAAGGATACCAAAATCACAAATAGACAATAGTTTTGAATTAAAAGTTGTCTACGGATCAAAATTGTTATTTAATAAGAATAGCACATTTATACCTAATGAAATATCGCCAACAATAGGTAATTATTTTGGAATTACAGAAAAACAATTAAGAGTTCTTGCTATTAATCGCGCTAAGAATAAGAATTTGGAGGAACAGTCACTACTAAACTTACACGTCATCCTAATTAAAAATCCAGAAATTAAAATTATAGAAGGTCACACCAAATTATATATTCTTGATGGTACTACTAACCAAATCGAAAATGGCAAAGATGTCAAGTTTACTGATTATGTACAATCTTTAAACGGTAACAGCCGCCGTTTGGAAATCATACAAAACCTTTTAGAAAAAATGAAAAAAAGAATAACCGATAACAATAACGGTGAAAAGGGAGAAGAAGGTGAAAAGGAAAAAGAAATGTTAAAACGAATTGATGAAATATTAACACTGATAAAGTGAATAAGAAGAACAAAGTGATCTCATTAAATGCTGAATGACATTTTCGGGCCTTGTTTTTCTGACCATAAAATAAAGTTATACAAAATGTATTTATTGATTATTATATTACAGTTATCATTTATTTTGTACGGCATTTTTTGGATGATGGTATGTAAAGCTGTGTACGTTTCATCAATGCAATTGAGTTGCTGTTTTCAAAAAAGATATCCAATTTCGAACCTTTGTTTTCCATGACCTCACCCACTAACCATTTGTTGTCCCATTGTGAAAATACAATGTCGCCTTCGTCCAATTTTCGTTTTTTTGAGACTTTCACTGGATTGTATAATACATCGCCTCTCATCAATGATATTGAGTTGCTTTCTTCAAAAAACACATCATACTTGGATCCTTTTTTTTCAATAATTTCACCTGCTACCCAACCTTCTTCCCACTCGGAAAATACTATGTCACCCGTTTCGAAGACCAAGGCAGGAGCAGTAGGTACTTCCTTTTCGACCTTTTTCTTGTTTGCCAAACGAGTGGCAACTGTTAATTCGTTAAAATCGTCCCTGGTTTGGCGTGTTTTTTTTCTTACCATAATCATCAACATCATTGCACATGTTTCGTGGTATAAGTAAGTTTTGGCATGAAAAATGTCGTGAGGGATCATGTTTTCTGCATTTTCTATACAATCAGTAGCTCTCCGACAGAAAGTTGCCAGCATAATACCTTTTTTCGTCAAATGTTCGGCGCCCCAAACCAAGTCAACTGCGGGATTAAACCCGTCAGACCGAGCCTGTGGGAACCCGCAATAATCCCAGTATATTATGTCAAATTTTCCCCCAATTTTTGCAAGGATATGTGTAGTAATGCCACAAATGGCATTGAATCCAACACTTCTTGCATAATTGACAATACTTGGGTCGTTGTTAAGAACTGTAATATTTTCTTTTTTCATACCACCTTCGTAGAGCGCGGTTGAGGTTAAAAGAGTTTCGGCGTCAATCACGAGTGCTGAAGATGCATTTCTTGAAGAAACAAAATCATTAATCATGTTTTTGACATTTGATTTTTTATTAATTTCATAATTCATTGTTGCTGGAAAAAAATCAAAAAAGAAAAAAATTAATATTTGAGCGCGAAATGACCGGTTCCGCACACGATTGCAAAAAAACAGGTTCAATATCGATTTAGAGCAGTTTTTGTTCGCTTACTGGAGTTTTTTTTTGTATATTGTAATCTTAAGTTTTTATGTGAAATATTTTTTTTTCGCTTTGCTTCACTGTCTGTGAAACAGCAAAAAAAACAGAATAATTTAACTTAGGGTAAATTTCTTTACTTTTTAATTCCTTTACATTCCAATCCTCTTTGTAACATCGATATTACAACAGGATGATCTCTATTTTCAACAAGCTCTTGTATGTCATTTTCGATGTTATTCAAACAATTATGCACCTCATTTAAATATGCGGGCACAATGTCTTCGGCGTCGATCCCTTTTAGCACGCGTTGTTTGGCAGCTTCTGTTTCTTTGTCACGAAAAGGCGCTTGCATGTTTTTTATCCAATTAAATGTCATATGAGTCATACCAAATAAATGATGAACTGTCAATTGTTTGTTTTTCATCAGCTCTTTTAGAAAATCAACGTCAAAATCTTCGTGTACTTTATTATAGGTTTTCCCATCCTTTTTAACGAAATTGCACAGACTATCGCGAATTTCGGCATATAATTTGCCTATGAATTCATAGTCGCAATTATCAAGCGCAGTTCTGACGATATCGTTATATGCAAAATGCATCTGCGTTTCGATTTGTTTATTTATCGCATCTATTTGTTTTTCTGTTTCTTCGTTCTTTTTTTCCATTTTGCTGCGATGGAGATACGGCTTTATACTGTTATATGGGAAATATTCTAATTTGCTTCAAGAAAAATTTCATCTAATGGGATATCATCAATGGTATTGCGAGTCTTGAATGTTAATACATTCACTGGTCTATCCCTACCAATTCTAATCACTCTGTTTAATGCATTTTGTCTTCCGTAATGACACGGACGGATGAACACAATATTATCGACAAAATCCAGAACAGTTTTCGTGTCTTCCGGTGCAATATCCATTACAATGATGGACATATTTTTATCATCCTCAAACTCTTGTATTCGTTTATCTCTCTTATTCCTATTCATGAATTTTGAAATACTGGTAAACAATATACCAGTATTCATCCTCAATCTGTCCGTAATATGTAATATTTCCTCAGTACCAGTAGTATAGATGACCGTCTTTCCCGATTTAGCAACATTTTGCAATATATAATCTATTTTATTACATCCATTATCTGCACGTTCCTTAAGAATTTCGTCATAAATCTTCTTTTCAATTTTATAATGCGTGCCCCAATGATTTCTAAATCTAAAGAATAAATCTTCAACAATTTCCCCATTGGTTAATTCTATCAATGTCGAACCAACACCAGAATTGCGACACAGAGGACATTTCTTTTGTTGTGGGTCATGTTCATAACACGATTGAATGCATTCATAACAAAAAACATGATTACAGCTGGTCATCGTTGGTCTTTCGATATCACCTATACATATTGTACACTTTTCTTGTCCATCGGAACACGATGCTACCAACCTTTGAACTGCTGGTGTGCGGTCTTTTAAGCTATTTAAAAAATCTCTAATACTTTTCTTTATCGAATAATGTTGTATATTGTCTGTATCATTTTCAGCAAAAGCTTCCAGTGGTAAAATTCCCGGATGTATGGTGGCTTGCCTAATCCACCGTATCGTTAGTGGATGTTTTGAAGGTGCGTCTATCAAATTTGCCTTTATGGCATTTATCAAATGTTGGTACGCAATAGAATAATTATTATCTGTCCACAAAGAGATTTCTTGAGATGGTCTCGGTAATTCTGTTTCTACAGACTCGTATGTTTGTGAATATGTCATTTCTACCAACATATCTCGAATCATAAGTCCATTTTCACTGTTGAATTTATTGTCATTGGTAAATATCGAATTAAATGGTGTTACATTGAAAACCCTGAACAAAGTACCAACAGCAGAAATCCGAGACTTAAAGATGTCGTCTGACATACACCATTTGAAATCGGCATTGATAGATTGTAATGGTGTCTCGCGGTATAATGGTTCTTTGGTAATTTTATCAAAGTCATCAATTACCATTCTTCCCCACTCGATGTCTTTCAGATTCATATTATTTGTTATGCCAACCTTATCGTTATTCACAATACGGAAAGTAGTTAATACTATGTTCACATTTGAAATATTGTTTAAATTTCTTTTAGAACCGTGATATTTACGTATTTTCAACAAAGGTGTATGTTTGGCAGCTTCTTTAATCCATATTTTCAACGTATATGGCGACATAATGACCAGTGTGGGTTTAGTACAACCTGAAGCAGCTATCAATGCTAACATTTCAACAGTCTTACCAAGTCCACTGGATTGAGCCAGTATTCCACCACGTGTTATGCCATTCGGTCTTGAATATGAAAGAGAACCAAATTTATCGGTGTAAAAGGTAAACCCATCGTTCAGTTGATGTCTTTGCCAAGTCATATGCGATATTGGCGTAGCGTTTGATTCCCGCATTTGCATCCAATTGACCGCTTTTTGTTGAAATGGCAATAATTTTGAAACGAAAAGTGATAAACTGGGTTGTGTTTTTGTTTGGTGTTGTTTTTTGGATAATTCTAATGTGTGATGCCAAAAGTTTGTATCAATTGTTACAGGTGGTGGTCTACAAACATTGTCAAACATTCTACGAAAAAGTGTTTGAAAATGTTTTCGTATAATTGCTTTATTTTGATCAGGGGGCATAACAAAAGTCATATCGTGGAAAAACACTTTAATGTTAATGGTTGTCTGTGACTGATCAATGGTGTTATGGTCTATTTCAAAATCTACCATTGGTAAATTTTTATTATGATATTCTTCAACTTCAGACATAATGTAAACAGTCGGGTCACGCCATATCTTTAACATTTCCAACAGTGTATATTCGTTATGCAAATAGAGAGCTTTTCTCGGATCAAAATCTGCTGGAAATAAAGTGATCACTTGATTTAAAAAATCATCCTTATTAACATTATCAGCAACCATTGTTTCTGTAAATTGTTGCATTGGAATATTGTAAAAATCACACAATGTTATAAAATAAGACATTAATTCAATACGTAGTTCATGACGACATTGTGCCATAGGTAACCCCAATGATGTTGTTATCGGCTTCATATTACTTGGAGAATACCTTGGTGGTATTCCAGATGGGTGATGGACATGACAAGAAGTGAAACCGTCCATAGCTTCCCATAAATCATTATGTGTAAGACTTGTCTTGCCATAATCTAACCATAATGTTAACATGTCGGTGTTTCCGATTGAAAGAAGTCCGTGCTCGGCTTCATATTCTGACATAGCATCGAAACCATCCTTTAATGGTATTTGAACAGTACCTACTTGACGACGCCATAACTTTTGTGGCGCAGTATTCATAGGAATGTCGTTGTGATTACATACTATCCATTCCAGATCAGTATCGGATATATGGAGCCATTTACGTGTCAAGTTTGACTGACGAGCATTAAAACGAACAACCGAGTGATCAATGTCAAACCCGTCAATTGTCCCCGATATACCTTTCCATTTGACCATTGAACCATAGTAAGTTATGTTTCTTGTATCTGAAGGCTTCAGTTTAATTTTTTTTGGAATTATGCCAACGGTTTCCTGTGTCAAAAGCCAATTTAACATACTATCAGGATTGGAAGCGAACCGCGAAACGGCTTCCGTCACGTTTGACTCAGCAAAGCCCATTTCTAAAAAAGTTGTCATGGGCATTGAAGTTGATTGGGACATTTTGATTTTTGATTGTTTTGAAAAGTTTACATACTATATATTTTCTGTATTTTCGTTACATATATTGGATTTTTTTTTTAAGGTTGGAAAGAGAAAAACACTCGTACACAATGTTATATAAATAGGTAGTAAACGATTAAAAATTATGGTAAGAATATTTGTTGACGGTGTTTTCGATTACGTCCACAAAGGACATCGCGAGCACTTTGATAGAGTCAAACATCTGTACGATGACGTGCACCTGATAGTCGGTATTATTTCAGACGACGAATGCACAGAATACAAAAGAAAACCTGCCATGAATCAACGCATACGTTTGGAACTCGTTTCAAAAAATAAACATGTTGATGGATGTCTCGTTACGCCATTGATAATCACCCGTGAATTTATCGAAGACCACGAAATTGATTTCGTTTATCACGCTTTCGCCAATCGCGAAGACGAATTTAAACAGAACGAATGCTTCGAAATCCCGCGTCAAATGGGTATATTTAGAACAGTTCCGTATGTAGAGGGTGTGTCTTCGACCTCTATTTTGACAGAATGGAACGAAATATGGCAAAAGAAAGGTTTAATAGAATCGAATGATCTGCAGCTTCTGAACGGCTACGAGGGAACGACATTTGACCCCGCAAGAGCTTGGGAAACTATAAAAAACCAACTTACTATTGAACCAAGCGATGAAGTATTGGAAGTGGGATGTGGAGCTGGTAACATAGCACAGCATATAGAGAATAGCTACGTCGGAGTTGATCCCTCACAATCCCTTATATTAAAACACCTGCAAATACTGAACAACGCCGTCTGTGTCGCAGATGCTGCAGATATGCCGTTTGCAGATAATACATTTGACCACGTCGTATGTATTGGCGTTCTTGCATATTTTAAAGATAAAGAATACACTGCCAAAGCGATATCTGAAATGGAACGAATTGCTCGCAAAGGGATCTATATTGGAAATATAAGACATACGGCACAGAAGGAGAAAAGAAAAAAACATGTTTACAAGGGGACGACGACGCATTTGTTACATGATATAAACGACTTTCCAGAAGGTTTCAAAAAGAGTGAGGCGTTTTATGACGATAAATTCTACTTTTGTTGTTATAAAAAAAAAGTTAAGAATTTTTGACTGAACTTTTTTCAGCTAAATCTAAAACATGAAAAACCTATATTTTCTTCACATATTTTAGAAAAAACACCGGAATATTCCGGTGTTTTTTCCAGTATTTTCGTTACAAATATAGGTTTTTTGCATAATCAAAATCACAAAAAAAAGTTTAGAATTTTTGTCTGAGCTCTGCTCACAGTCAAATCTGAAAAACCTATATTTTCTTCACATTTTTTGGAAAAAACACCGGAATATTCCGGTGTTTTTTCCAGTATTTTCGTTACAAATATAGGTTTTTTGCCAGAATCAAAATCTAAAAAAAAAGTTAAGAATTTTTGACTGAACTTTTTTCAGCCAAATCTGAAAAACCTATATTTGTATCACATATTTTTTCAAAAATTAGATTTTGTTGGCGGAGCCAAACCAATGAAATGTGTAAAAGACCGTTACAGGATTCAGGGGCGAGTGTCAATAAACGTCAGAGAACTTCGTCACAGTGCTTTGGAATAGAAAATTTGGTTTTTTTATTCTTTACTTTAGGCGACGGCTATGTTCCTTGCAAACCAGAAAAAGCCAATGCGATTAAAAAAGATGGCACAATCTACAAACGAGTTGGACATGGATTCGATCTAACCTTTGCCAGTTTAACCTGCCTGTTTATTCGGATGCGTGCAAGTTTTAAAGGGTATGGAACTCCAACAGCGAGACGTAACCACAAAGGTCGGTTGGTCGTTTCAATTAGTGATGATTATGGTAACAGATTGAAGACACAAGCCTTGAAATTTGCCAGTTTGGCTTGGGACAAGTTAACACCAGCGGCAGCACGTGGCACTGCAGGTATGCCCCTCCGAGAGTTCAAGGGTGCCTTTCCAGTAGACCATATTGATGAAAACAAAAACAACAATAATGTCTCAAATGCTATGATTATGACAAAAGCCGAACACAATGCAAAAACAAGACCGTCGGACGAACAAATAGCCAAGCGGGCCATGAGTAAATCAGCCCCCTGCACCATGACCGTTTTTGATTTGGAAGGCAAGCCCCTTAACGATTCCGAAGGCAATCCAATCGTCAAAAATTATCCCCATCGCAAAAAGCCATGATCGAATACAGTCTTACATCAAATAACATTGCAGATTCTATTAAACAGGAAGATATGCCTGGTAGAAATAGCTTGGTCAAGATCAATTACAATGGTCAGGATTGCTTGGCGCAATTCTCCTGGTACAACTTGCCCGATCTTGAAGGTGAAATTTGGAAAAAATTGAAGAAAGCCGATCATCTAACTTTGGACGCACAGATATCTGAAGTATATGAATACTTCGTCAGCAACATGGCAAGATTCAAATATGTGACGAGATCCACTCAAAATGCAAAGTTTCGAGACTTCCGAGGCCATGAACGCCCTCAGTTGAACTTGATGACGAAGTCTCTTTTGTTTCATCGTATTGTGGCCTTGGTATTCCACAGAGAGCAACTGAAAGCAAAAATTGCCGAACTAAAAGCCAAGACAGGCATAGTTTGGACATTTGCTACACTGGAGGTGGACCACATTGATTTTAAGCCAACCAATCACTGTGCCAATAATTTGCAATTCCTGTCACCTCAAGAGAATATTGAAAGATCACACAACCGTCCTTGCCGTATTTGGGAAATTGGCAAAGAAGATGCCCAAAAAGAATACCCATCGCTTGTAGCTGCAGCCAAGGCTATGGGATGTTCTGTTACGACAGTGCGCAGAATTCTTAAAAACAATAAACATAAAAAATGGAGAGGTGAATACATTGTATAATTAAAAATTACGGGCTCTCGAATAAACATTTACATTATTAAGCCAAAATTTTGTTCATTACTTTCTCAGAAATTATTTTTGCTAAATCATTCGAATATAGCCAGATACCATCTTTTGACCCCTTAAAGCTTTTCTCGCCTGCTTCCAGCGGTATATTCGACATAAAACCAAAATTTAGACAATTTTCACCGCCAGGTATTCCTCTTTTTCTATAATTATACGCCACAACTACATAATCATATTTGCTTGACAAATCCCCTGGGATTGTCTTAGCTATGTGGTGATTTATATTCGGATGCAACCCGTTGCGATGATTTCGCCAAACTTGTTTAGAGTCGCCTCGGAGCCCACCAAAGCGATGTATTTGATTCGTTTCAGAGCAAATATCGTCTTCATTATACTCGTAATTTTCCAAAGTAGCGGCGTTTCTGGTGCGGAAGAAAACTCTGGTTTTATTGCGAGAATAAATATCTATCACACCAAATGGTTTTCTGTAATCTTGCAACAAAGTCCAAACCACAGACCAAGCAGAATGACTCGCACCGATAATTACAATTCTTTTGTTCGTAAAGTCATGGCTATTATTAGACAACACATCGGTTGATGTCAACACATTCCTGCAATGAATATATTCGGATGGAATTTCCTGTGTACCACCTGCTGCAATGATTATACAACCAGATTCGATTCTTTCATTTTCTAAAATAACAACGTTATTTTCAACTGCCAGTACTACAGAATTAGTTTTCGCTATTACATTGCTGTATTGTTTGAGAATAGACGTTGCAATTCCTGACATCATTTCAGATACCAATCCAAGCGGTGCAAAGTCGTTCCCAACATTATCCAAAATATTTTTTAACAATGGATCAAGCCGAATGCCTGGTGGAATAATCGACCGAAATGCAGGCAGGACCGAGTTTGATCTAATTTTATAATTTCCGAGATCCCCAATACCTATCTGTTCTTTTTTTTCAAGAATTAACCATTCTTGTGCTTGAAACCATTCGTTTTCTTCTCTGATGAAATAACACAATAGAGCAGTTGATGAGATGCCACCGCCGATAATTATTATTTTCATTTTTTGAGCGAAGTGATAGTTTATACTTGGCACTGTTAAAAAATAAGAATTGTCCTTGACCCGTATTTACCCTGAGTGAATAAAAGTGTCAGAATTAGTACTAAAGTAAAAAATATTTAAATAATTTATGATTTATACCTTTCATTTTTTATTGATAGTTTTAGTTTGTATTACTTCATTAGTGTCAACATATTACGTATTTCAAATGCAAAAATTTGATTACTACTGGAAAGAAATCTCAACTACTTGTGAAATAGAAGCAAATTGTAAGCGGTTCCATACTTGTGTTGGCGGTGACTGTCTACAATTTTACCCTAATAATGTACCAACAAACCAAACCAAGTGTCATCAAAAATGTAAATACGATTTGAGATTGTATGAAGAAAAATACTACCATCATATTATTGGTAATATCATTTTTTTAAAGGGTGTCGATTCAGATCACTGTCTGATAGCATATAAACATACGGGCGTGAGCGAAAATGACGAAGATCCGTACCCAAAATACTATTTTCCAAATATAAAAAGGAGAGTAGAATCCAAAGGTTGGTTACTTGGATTATGTATTAGTGATTAAATTATATATTTACATATTTTTCTTGCATTCTTTTTTTAATTCTGTGAGTAAGTTCAACCTCGCGACAGTGAACATGACTCTTTTCATTCTTTTCTGTTAATAATTCCTCATTTTCATCTATTTTATCCACTGAAAAATATAAATAGATGACAATAAATACAAAACAGCCGATAATGGCATAACTAAACATGTCCTCCTCTGTACTCATTTTATTATACATATGAAAATTTGAATATATATAAAAAAAAACTTGAATATTCGTAACAAATATTGGATTTCAGTTCCCCGCTCGAAGCCGCAGGCCTGCAGCTCTGCTCTCAGCTAAATCTAAAAACTGGGCCTTGGCCCGCGCGAAGCAAAAAAAAAGGTTTTGCGGAGCCGAGGGGCCCTCGGCTCCGCCAGTCTGAGCTCTGCTCACAGCTAATCAATAATTATTTTTAAGAACGAGTATATAATGTATTTACATTTTACAAATGAAAAGCAAAGGAGTTTATTGCTTGTTTTTGATGATAATTGTTGTTATGATTTTTGGCGCCCGAAAAGGATCGACCACACCTAATAATGTAATAATAAAACCGATATCAAAACCACGGCTGAAGCCAAGAAAACCCAGAAAAAAACCAAGAAAATCCAGATTAATTCCAACAACACCCAAAATTCCAACACCCAAAATTCCAACACCCAAAATTCCACCCAAAATTCCAACACCAAATACAAAACCCAAAATCCCAGATCCTATCACATTTCCTGCCAAAACAATTGCCAAACCCAGTTGGCGAAATTGTCAGAGGATTACATGTTCGATTACAGGTGAATGTGAAAAATTGTGGAAAAATCGGGACAAGACAGTTCAAAACTGCTGCTCCGACAGTATTTACACCATGTTATCGGAGGTTACTGCCGTATTGAAAGAGCAGAACCCTGTAATTATGTACGGAACATTAATTGGGAGTCTTCGCACAGGAAACGATATAATTCCGTATACCCCCGACGCAGACATTGCCATAACCTCGGACGTGTATAAACGCGTCAATATCTGGAAATCAAAATTGAACAATGCTGGATACATCATTTTTAAAAGCACTATCTTGCGCATTTGTAAAGCAAGCAAAACAGTTGCTTTGCACAACTCTGCGCCGTGGTCAAAAAAAAAGGAATGGTTCCCATACGTCGACGTATATAATCTTCAAATTCGGGGAGGCCGCGTTTCTTCCACACACCTTCCGAGCGTCCGCTGGCCCACAAACTACATCTGGCCCATTGCAGAATGTAAAATTCGTGGGCAAAATTTCCCTTGCCCAGCAAAAGGGAGTCTGGGGCTTGATTCGCTTAAGAAATATTACGGAAACTGGCGTCAGCCTCAAAAACGCGGTAGTTTAATCAAAACGAACAAAATTCCTGCAAATTATCCTTCGTCTCTATCTTCCAATATGACTCCAAAATACCACAGCACTTGCAAAGATAAACGCGTTGAAAAGGTAATCGATATAATTCGATCAGCCGCAGTGTATAACATCAGTATCTTTCCGCGGAATGGATTTCTGCTCGGCATTGTGCGTCACGGCGGGTTTCTACCAAACGAATATGCCAAAAACGTGGTTGACATGGATTTAGGCATGTTATATTCAGATCTTTCAAGAATACAGGCAAATTTGCAAATTCCATCGTTGAAATACCCTAATAAAAAAATAAAATTCCAGATTCAAACAATGAACTCGCACTATGACCGATCTGTTTGGGACGGATTTCATCCAAAAACGAACGAATATCTACCTTCGCACTGTTCTATATATTTAGCCGGTGATAAATTCGGCTCTGGGTCGTTTTTCTATTCGTACAACATATCTTCTTTATTCTATCCTATGTACGTGATCCGAAATCATAATTTTGAAAAATCAAAAAACGAGCAGAAGGAGTATGCCAAACACAATGATGGTTTGATTGTATTGAAAACTGGCTTACGTGGAAAGTATGGCGAAGGTCGATTAGGCAAATTGTTCGATGTCTCCGCATTTAGAAAAACAGTGCCGATGCCATTTTACGACACACTGATTGATATTCCTGCCGGTTATAAATCAGTATTGCAAAGCTTTTACGGCGACGATTGGCATGTAATGAAAACCAGATCAACAGGCGGTGTCAAATTATGGGGGAATTCTGATAATTGGAGCCAGTCAGAGATGTACAAATATGAGGCTGTAGCAAACATAATCAATGCTCTTCGACAGGTTGGTATTGATAGTTTTCTAACTGGTGGTTCGGCTTTGGGAGCGTACAGAAATCACGGTTGGTTCAGTTGGGATAAAGATGCCGATTTAATTGTAGTCAGTACTGACAATGTTAAAATCGAACAGGCTTTGAGCTCGATACCGATATATTTTTATGAGACGTCGACACACAAAAATGTGACAGCAGATATTCCATCAGATAAGGGTGGATTTGGATACCATGTCAGTATCCCAGGAGTCGGAAAACACAAAACACCTTACATTGATTTGTGGCTATTTGAAAAAACCAAAGATAATAAACTACAATGCAAAGGTTTCAATAATGGTTGTCAACGTTGGTGTCGACAACATTCCAAAAAAACTTGCAAACCATTATTGAATTCTTTATTTTATCCAATAAATTACGTTCCATATGGGCCATATTTGATGCCCACCATTCGGAAACCATATTTAGATTTCGTGTACGGAAAGTCGTGGCCTTCCAAGTGTGGATATGGAAAAACGTCATGCAGTGATCGATATCGTACAGATGTTTTTGTGTTTTCCTCGAAAGATGATGATGGCAATGTCATCGAAACGGCTAAAATTGGAGCCGTTGTCAAACATCGTTTTGTTATAAAAGGCGGCAAATATCAACTTTTAGGTGCCAACAAAAAAATAAAGTCTGGAAATATCCTGGCCATAACAGAAGGTACATTACCCCCAAAACAAATATGTAAATAAACGAATAGAAATAGATATAAACAAATAAAAATAGATATTTAACGGGCCTTGGCCCTCGGCTCCGCCATAAAAAAATCTGAGCCAATACAATTGAACATTCGTCTGACGTCAAGCCGTGCTTTGTGCCTAATTTTTACCATTCTTCCCATTGAAAGAGAAGATGATTTGACAAAGTTGATTTCTGTGGTGATGTTCAACCTTTTATTAATTTCTCTTATTTTAAATTGATTATAAACAAAAAGTATTTCATTGTGGTCTTCTTTTAATTCAATTTGTTTTTGATCCAAAGGGACCGGCGTACCGGTATATTTCAAATTCATCAACCTGTTTGATATTTCACTTGCTGCTTTATCGGGAATTATGTGAGTTGAAGCTCGACCAGCCAGATTTCCCAAAAACTCGATACGTCTTCTCACTTCTGCGGATACCATATTTCGATGTTTTTTGATGTAATTGTTTTTTGATGTAATTGATTGTTTTTGATGGGCCTTGACTCTATACACTTTGCTCTAAAAAAAAAACAAATATGTGAAGAAAATATAGGTTTTTGAATTGTAAATAAAACCTATATTTTCTTCACCGCTTCGCTTGTGCCTTAGTCCTCGGTCCAAAAAATGAAAAAATGACCAGTATAAATAGTATTCGTTTCACTTGTAAATGTCATCCTTTCGCACATTTATACCGACTGAACCTGGTGAAGTAAAATTAAATAGAAAGGTAAAAGGAAAAAAAAACAAGGTCAAAATCAAATGGCGGAGGCCTTACAGGAACCAGTGGAAATGGATCAATGATTTAGCTATTTCCGACCAGGTCACCTTATTTTCAGACATGGATGAGTGGATGAGCGATAACGTAGGTATTATGTCGACCATCACAACAGAATTCAAATGGGGAAATGTAATTACAAATCTGAAAAATTTTATAGAGAGAACGGGAGTGCCAATTACTATGACTGGTCTTCAAACTCCACGACTTCTTTCATTTCCTAATGATTTTTCTAATGAACAGCTGCAAGATATAATAGAATGGTACGAGAATACATTAAAAACAAATAAGGTTCCAAAATCAAAAACTATTCCAAACGTCCCACCAATCAATAATTCTTCATACGTTAAAACCTTGACAGAAGCCTCTAAAATAATGACTAAAAATCATTTTGTATTTGAGGGAGTCAACTACTTTTTTGAGGAAATCGTGGGCGGAATACCAGTTTCGGGTCTATATCAAATAAAAGTGCATCAACCTCCAATCATGGTGCAAAGGATCCACACCAAATGTCGCAGACAAATAATTGCTCCAAAAATGGAAATTTTCCGCGATGAAAATAATAATGAAATCATATATACAATGACGTTGGATAACGGCCTTCGAGTGATTTGCACAAAAGAGGGCAAAATTATTAGATACATACCCAGTGAAACCCCTTAAAACCCTATATTTGTATCGAAAAAAACTGGAAAAACACCGGAATATCCCAGTGTTTTTTAGGTTTAGTACTGTAAAGGAACTGAGGACTGTAATGGAACTTTTTTTTTATTTTGGCGGAGCCGAGGGCCAAGGCCCAGCTTCGCGAGGGCCAAGGCCCAGCTTCGCGAGGGCCAAGGCCCAGATGAAAAAAGTTCGGGTCACTTATTCTGTTTTTTTTTTTTCCTAAAGTGTTAATGATAAAATAAAAAAAAAAGAAAGTCTACTACAAACATCCAAACTCAAAAAAAAACAAAAAACAAGTAAGTGGAAAAAAAACTGCTCTAAATCGATTTTTAATGCTGTTTTTGCAAACTGCACTGCTGTAGGATTCTTTGACCAAAAATCTGAAAAAAAATTTTTGGTTAAAGAAATTTCTTCACTGCTTCATTCCAACCCCCCTAATTAAAAAACCTATATTTGTATCGAAAATTTCAGAAATATTTATCTTTTGTTTACCCAGGGATAATAACCACTTTTAGTTTGACTTACCTAACCCCTTTCTTTTCATTTTTAAACCCAAAAGAATGGCTATGATGACTGGTAATAATTGCAATTTAAATAATTTTCAAGATGTTAAGAATCTGGAAACAAAAATAAGTTTAACAAATCTTGAATGGGCATCTGGAAATGTGGTCATTTACCGTGACACTCATGCAAAAGATGTCCGTGTTGTAATCGATTCGTCTTGGATGAAAAATATGAAAATAAAAAACCAGGAAGAACAAAGAGGTCAAGAAGAGACAGACGAAATTACGTTCACCCTTCATTTAAAGTTGCAAGATGAATCTAACCAAACTTACAATCCAAGAATAAAGGCACCAATATTGTCCGACACCGCAAGAAGAAGTGATAACGATATGATTAGAGCGCATGGGCTCAATATACCACAAACTCATTTAGCATTTAAGAGAAGATGTGATGACAATAAACCTGAATTAATATTATTAAAACAGAATGGCAAATCATTTCAATTATCATCTAAATTTAAAAGCAATAGCACGCAACGTGGCCAAAAGCAGTTCCTTACGTTTGTTATGTTATGTGTACCAATTATCAACAACATTAGCCGATCCGAATTAGCTGTGAGAAGTCCTTTATTTACGGTTCGTTCAAAAAAAACTGAATTGAAGAATCCAAATGCTAAAACTCGTGTGAGAGGAAAAGAGGTCGAAGCCGAACAAGTAGTTGAACAAACAATGCAAGAGTTATGTTTTTCGATTAAAAAAAAAACAAAAGCACAAGAGGAAATGGATTTACTTTTTGAGAAATTGTCTTTTATTAAAAATTCAATAAAATTCTTGCCGAACGCAGACAGATTAAATCGTGTTACAAATCAAAAAATTGAGCAGGTATATACGGAAATAATCAATATGAATAATTCGGTATACAAAAAAGGATGGCAAGACAAACAAAGTGATTCTTCCAGTAGTTCCAGTGTTTCGAGCAGTATGGATCATTGTTCAGACGAGTCGTATGAAGCTACCAGTCAATTGAGTACTAAACGAAGCAGAACAAGCTACGAAGCGAAGCCAAATGCCGCACCGTCCAATGTGCAAGCAGATAATATTGGCGGTATAACAGCCATCAGCAGCAGCAATTCTGACACTGTCCCTGTGTCAACCGATGATATGGAGATTGATGATGATACGGATGATGATGATATTGTGGGTAGTTTGATGAGCAAATATCTTTGAAATATAGGTGAACTGTACTTTTTTTTTTAAATCCGTAGGGAATATTTAAGTTTTTTTTTTTGATAAGTATGTATTGTAAACCAAAAAGTATAAATGAATATTGAACAAATTTGCACTATCATAATAAACCATTATACTAAGACTCTGAATCAAGGGAATGAAAAAAAACAATGTTCTTGTTGTAAAATCAACTCTTCCTTAACTTGGCGGCCCGGACCAGTGGGAAGTAGATCATTGTGTAATGCTTGTGGTTTAAAGTATAAAAAAAACGGTGAACGTCCAAGAATGATTGACCTTGTGTTGTTAGGACAAAAAGCTACATGGATCAAACGGAACAATACAACATTAGAATGGCAAGAATATGCAGCAGACGAAAACGATCCGAGAATAATGGAATGGAAAACACACGAGATAAATAAAAATAATTTTGTAAAATCAAAGAAACGAAAGTTAACATTTTTTTGACTGTATTTGAGGGCCATATGCCTTGTACTCTATCACTGAACGGTACAACATGTAAATTGTTTTTGGTGTACAACAATCGTCGTGGGAGACGTGCCTTCTACTTGAAACGGCAATCTCGGCGATGTAGGTATTACTATTGATGGTGGTGTCGGCGATGTAGGTATTACTATTGATGGTGGTGTCGGTGAGATTGTAGATGGTGTTAATGCTGCGATTGGAGATATCGGTGGTGTAACCATCCTTCTACAGTAAGGGCAATTCCTTTGATAATCCGTGAGCCATATATCTATACATTTTAAATGAAAAGAGTGACCACATTTCAATTCTGTGCTCGCTTCCATTTTCTCAAAACAAATCGGGCATTCTTGGAATCCATTAAATGGATTATTACAGTAGATACGGAGCCTATTGCTCATATAAAGTAAGCCAGTACTTACTTTATAGTACTATTTAAAGTATAAAATTCTATGTGATATGGCTACGGTTCGCTCGACTGATCCCGCCTTCGGCTCAAAATTAAAAGATGTTTCCAAAAGAGCTCCGCCACTACCTTCTACGTTTCACGGTATCCTGCAATTTTTGGATCAAAATGTCAAAAAACCGATGCAAGGTACATTAATAGATAAATTTATATTTGAACCTGCTAAGCAATACTACGTTGAGGCAAAGCGAATCGATTAACTGCAAGAACTACTCGATATGGTACCAATGTCTTCCATTGATTTAGAAACAATAAAATTTAAAGTTATGTTGTGTTTTATTTTTTGGCGGAGCCGAGGGCCAAGGCCCAATGTTCATTGTATTTACGGATAAGCGATTGCTTATCCTCTTCGGTATATTTTCCACCTTTACTCCGATTGTCGAGTCCCCATAGTGGTTGGAGATTTTGGTACCAACTAACGATAAACTGATTTTCCGCAATGGATAAATCGAATGCAGCAAATGGGACGATGTGATCAATTTCCCATTCGTCGTCTGCTTTGCCTCGGTTATTCCAAGTCATTCCTGGTGTGAACTGCTTTTCAATATGTTGAACCATTTGTTCCACAGTGCATCCAAGTAAGTCAATCGCATGGTCTTTTTTGTTGTTTCCTAATGCACGACGAAGTCTTGAACGTAAAAGCACCATTGTTCTATACTTGAGGTCAGTAGCATATCTTTCACGGAATCTTGCATTAGCTTTATCTTTGTTTATGGGATCGGCATTGTATTTATGATTGTATTTTGCTTTTTTCTCCTTGTTTACGACAGTGTATTCTTCTGCTTTTCCATTCTCTCTTCTTCTTTTTCGGTTTCTGGCGCTTTTAGCTTTTGCTTTCTCGGGGTTCAAAAGTCTATCGATTGCATCGTGCATACTTTTTGGTATGATTTTTTGTTTCTTTGGGTCTATGTTTTTCCATTTCTCAGGGCAATCTCCACGTTCCCGCAAATCTGCCAACAGTAGGCGTTTTTCACCAGCGTTCAAATTGCGCAATTCACCTGCAATGTCACGTACACCTTTTTTAATAGCGGCCCAAAATACAAAAAATTCGTTACGGATATAGGAAAAATTCCAGAATATTCCTAACATATTCCGTATTATGACTAAAGTAAAAATAATATATAGTCGAGATTAACTGCAAGAACTACTTGATATGGTACAGGTTTGCCCTGCGCTACACACCGCTGCACTCTCTCCACAGTAGCACGATGCCGCATTCACGCCAGAAGAACATAATTTTAGGCACGTACTGGCGTCATTGTCAAGACAAGCGGATACACCGTTCGCTAATGCCGTATAGTCATAACCAAGACTCATTGCGAGTATTCTGAGAGCCCTCTTATCATCACTATCGTTGCTTTCCAAGAACCCGGTAACAAGTTCATTACCGTTTACTATAAATTTGTCAGCCGCATTAGCATTTCCCAATTTGAAGAGGTGGACATCTCCGTTTGTTTCTTGTGTCAAATCAAATGATAGTGTAAATGGGATTGTAACAATAAATAATAATAATTTAAGAAACATAGGTATATTCGACAAAACAGCATATAAATAGTATAAATTATTAAATTATAATGCGATATTTAATCTTAATATTTCTTCAAATTGTTACGTCAGAAATTCTTCATGAAAACGACGACGGATCCGTTCAAATGTTTCAAGCTTCCCACCGAAATTTAGTCGGTCACTTGAAAAATGCGAACGCTGTTGATACTTTCAAAGTGTATGGCAATAAGCTGGTCACTGGGTATGCAGAATCGGTAGACTCGGATACGAAGCGTGCTCTTCGCATTTTGTGTGAAACTTCTGGCGTTAGTTATGCCAGTGTTACGCACGCAGTGGAACAATGCAAAAATGGCGTGGATTCAACATGCAAAAAAGTGTGTAGTGAAGGTGAAAATGGTGCCGATTGTTACTGTGGTTCTTCCAATACACTTTGTACTGCTTTAGATGATTGTACAATGGCAACAAGCATTTGCTGTACTACGTGTACAGATTTGTTGTCAAGCGGAAATACGTGGACAGATAGTCAAAGCAGGACTTGTGTTGATTATAGAAGCAGTTTGTGTTCGGACGAAGAAAGAATCAGAGTCACTGGCTCTACACCCACTTCGCCGATAGTGTATGACGGATTGTATGAATTGAAAACATCGTTTAACCCTGCAGAAAATTATTTGGTATCTACAACTCCATTATACAATGGATTATATGTTTATTTCGGTAGATTGGTACGGAAACAAGGCACGTGTACCTGTACGACGTTCACTGGTGGAAATTCGGCCACTGGTAATTGTGTCGACAGCAATGGTTTTAACAG
>Ga0206126_10002457_pt1 | contig 20040 bp, 28 predicted proteins | sample Helgoland_Spring_5_FD_148621 | JGI IMG/M metagenome (GOLD analysis project Ga0206126, IMG submission 148621) | Pelagic subsurface seawater microbial communities from Kabeltonne, Helgoland, North Sea - Helgoland_Spring_Bloom_20160412_1 | ecosystem: Environmental > Aquatic > Marine > Epipelagic ...
AGTGTCTAATGAAGCCAATGAAGCAGTTGTAGCACCCGCTACCTCTACAACACCTGTTCCTGCGTCTGTTAACTGAATCAAACCAGCTGAACAATCTACAGATGAAGTAGCATTCCAAAGGAATGTATCGTTCTTCTTTTTCATTTGGTTAACGATTAACTCGCTATAAGTCTCAGCAAGTTTCCAAGTAGTGTTGTATGAACCAGCATCTAGAGACGAAATACCTAAGTATTTAGTGTCTAAGTCTTTCAAACATAGAGAATCGAATGATTGTCTACCACAAACTTGAATGTTGCGTTGAGTGAATGTTGCTGAACCAGATGGCGTAGTAGCACATCCATAACCTTCGGCAACGTATAAGTCTACTTCAAAAAGGTTAAGAGGTTCGATATACTTTATATTTTCCTGAACCGATGTATACTCGGCTGTGTTCCCTGTATATACGATTTTGGGAACGATTTTACCCGCAGTTTGATTTGAAAAATCCGCGAGTGCTGATACGTTTAAACTCATTTTATTTTAAGTTTTAAGTTATTATTAGTTATTTTTTAGAAAATCTTTCCATTACTAAATCGAACCTTTTAGCATTGAATACCTCTGCTGTTGGTTTGATTGATTTGTCTGTGGACATCATTTCTGGCATTGATTTGTCAGTTGCTGGTGAATCCTCGTATTCAGCCATTTTAGCTTTAAGTGCTTCCATTTCATCCTTTAGAGATTTCATTTCATCCTTAACTGCTTCAACAATAGCTTTCACTACATCGCCCATACCGGCTTCCTCATCCATCATTGCTTCGGCTTCCTCTTCTTCAGTTTCGCCTTCAAATCCGGTTTTTTCTACGTCTACACCTTCAATAGATGCTGGTTGTTCAACTTCACCATCGATAGCAAGTTCCTCACCTTCACGTTTCTCGATTTCCGCTTCGCTAGTGTATTCAACAACTTTGCCGTCCTCAACTTTAATCACCGCCCCATCCTCTAAACGATGTTCTCCGTCAGGTGCTGTAAGTTCTTGTCCGTCTGCTGTTCTAACTCTAACTTCGCTTCCAACCTTGAGTTCGTCGCCTGGGAAAATGATTGTGAACGCTTTGTTTTCGTCCATAATCTCACCAAACGTTTCGTTTGATGTTTCCTCAACAACCGCTTCAGTAGGGGCTTCTGTCAATGAAAAATGTTGCTTTACTAACTCTTTAAGTTCGTTGCTAGTCATTTTTTGATTGATTTTAAGTTTTTAGAATAGTTTTACTCCAACGTAATATCAAGGGGCGTTGGATTTCCCCCTTTTTCGTGTTTGAATGAATCGTGTAGCTGGGCATAGCATATAGCACTTGCCTGCTTTGTAGTATATTCATCACTTATTTGTTCTATACATCTACCGATGAATACATCTCTATCTTCTCCTGCTTTTCTGTTCGGTATTGGCATTATCGTTTGTATTTATTCATTGTGTCAACTAAGGCTTGTGAACCAATATATGCTACAGCAATGTATGTCCAATCACCTGAAGTAAGTGAACCAAATATTGCTAATAAAGTAGCTATAGAAAATACTATAAACTTTCTACTTGCCCATTTACCTAAAAATCTGTCTATTATTCCCATTATACTAGTTTTGTTAGTTTATTTACAAAATATCCTTCTACAGATACACCTTTTACTTTACCTTGCTTGATGTAATCATTCCAAAAGTCATCATTGTCGATTTTGAATAAGCCAAACCAGGTTCCTTTTGGTAAATCATAACCAAACACATTAGATTTATCTGTTTTAGGTTCATTGATTAACCAGCTTTCTGCTACATAAATACCATCAACCATAGAATCCATATCGTGTTCTAAGTTGATATTATCAGCGTTTTTACTTTTAGCAAATGCGTATGCTATTTTTTTAATAGTATCCTCTGTAAAATATACGTAATACTTTTCTCCATCCTCATCTCTACGTTCTATAAGTTTATTTGGAACCATAATAGGTGTAGCAACGATTTGTTGTTCATCCATTTGTTCCTGAGAGAATGATAATCTACCATCAGCTAACAGATTAGTTAATGTATCGTTATTTAATGAAGTAGCATCAGCACGTCTATCTAATACAGCACTTGGACGTTTTCTATCACTTGCTTTATCCTTTCTAGGTATAATAAATGCTTGCCAGAAATGTTGGCAGTTTTTACCTCCTTTATAAGTGAAAATATCATAGAAACGTTGTCCTTGTAAACCGAATCCTTCATTAGCACCCTGAATAGTAAGTTTGTTGATGTCTTCCTTACGGAACCATTTACCTGCTTTAATAACGTTTTGACAAAATGTTCTACTATTATTACCTACAGATTCTGTGCCATCGTATCGAGTGTATCTATATAATACTTTCCATTGTCCATAATCATCAACAGATGGTTGATTTTCCTTACTAGCACCTTTTATTTGTCCTACAGAAGCAACAAATGTGTCAAAGTTAAAATCCGCGTCTAAACGCACTGCCTTTTTTAAGTCATAGCCCTCGGTGCTTAAATCTTCTTCATCGATACCTACGTTTAATAACGCGTCTAAAACGACATCCTTTAGCTTATCCTCTAAGTCAGTAATGTAATCATCTGCTGAAAATAGTTCATCGTGTGAACCACAAGGCATATAATATGTTTTACCAGCAACCTTATATTCGTGCCAGCTATCCATTGAACATCCATATTTAGGAGATTGTGCCCTTGCTTCCTCTGCTGTTGTATAATAAGGCATTCTATCAGGTGTTAAACCTACTCTAGCCATTTCCTGCTTGATTAACTCCTCTATAATAACAGATTCTAAGTTAGTTTCAGGAACGCAGTTAGGAACTTTACGTCCGTTTTTAGTTTTTAATCCTATTGCTTTATAGCCTGGTTGGCAAGCATCATCTAAATCAAAACCGATTTCATTTTCAGTAGATAACTCCTCACCTGCTTGACGTAGTTTTTTCTCACTCCAAGGTAATGCTTCAGCACCACCCCATAGTAAATAACTAATGTAGCCACAGGCAGAATAGTCTTTCCTTTCTAATGCTAACTCATAGTTGTCCTTTTGTCTCAATAAAAACGAACGCATACGACGGATTGTATCTAATGATAGATTTTCTCCGTTAGCAAGTTGTTGGGCACGAACTTTACCTACCTGAGTAGCACATTTATTGCCGTTTTCCTTGTTTAACTCGATTCCACGTTTAGCATTAGCGATTGCTTTTTTAGGATAGTCATTGTATGTTTCAAACTCCTCCTTATTAAATGCTAAAAAGTCTATTTCAATAGCTGGATTTTCTACGAATGCGATAGCATCTACACCATCTAGTAATCCATCCTCGATTTCGAGTTTTACTATTTTAGGTTGCTTTGTCATAATGTTCTTCTTTGATTGATTTTTCTGTCGGCATCAACGCTACTAACTACATCGCCAGCAAGCACGTATGCTTTTACAGCACCTCCTTGTTGTCCGTTTTGTGATTGTCCTGTATTACCTCCTGTTGTTTGTCCTTCACCTAATGATGGGGCACCTAAAGCACCGAAACCACCTCCTGATGTCATAGTTCCAGCACCAAATCCTCCACTACCACCACTTGATGTTCCACCTATACTTCCACCACCACTACCAGCACTTTCAAATGTAGTTGATTGGATTTTTTTAAGGTTTGCTAATGCGAAGGCACCTGCTAAACCTGCTTGAATATATGGATAAGCTGGGAATATAGCTGTTAATGGAGAAGCATTTGCTGTGCTAAACGCATTTTGAACCGCTAAAATACCATTCATTGTTGCTTGTGCTAGTTGGGCACCTTTAGCGATTTGAAACGCTTTTTTCTGTCGTTTCTCATCCTCACCCGCAAAGGCATCTGCTAACGCAATAACCGCGTTAAACCCGTCGTTTGCTAGCTGTATTTTAGCATCACGTAAATCAGCTTCATCTTGTGCTTTCTGTTCGTTGATTGCTGTTTCCTCATCAGCTAATGCTTTGGCATTTTCTGCTGTAGCATCATTATATTGTTCCTGAAGTATTAACGCTTCATTAGCATATTTTTCCTTAATAGCTAGTTTAGCTTGTTCTGTTAAATCCTCTTGTTCTAACTCCTTAGTTTGTTGTTCCTGAAGTCTAAGTAAATCATTAGCAAACCTAACATCTAAAGCATCTTGGGCATCCTTAGCTTGTGCTTCTGCTAACTTACGTCTCGATTCAGCACGTGCTTCTAATGCGGATAACTCATTTGCTGTTTCCTTATCTAGTTGTGCTTGTCTCTCAGTTCGTGCTTTTTCATCAATATCATCTATTTGATTATTGTATTGGGCACGTTTATTTTTTAACGTTAATAACGTTTTTTCTATCTCAGCTGTTCCTTCATCTAACTCTGTTGTATCACCTGAGAATATAGATTGACTAATAGAATCATTTAAGTCCAATACAGCTTGATTTAGTCCAAAATCCTTACCAAATGCTTTACCTAACTTATCTACACCCATTAATAATAAACGTAATGGTGCTGTTAAAAAGTTTAGAATACCTGATAATATGGTTTGGTTTCTCTCTGCTGTAGCTATTTGTTCCTTTTTAATCTCCTCTTGTGCTACAAGCTGTGCTTCTAAACCATTAATAACCTCATTTGTTTGAGATATTTTGATTGCTAGAATCTCCTTATCTGTTTTACCTTGACGTTTTAATACATCGGTAGATGCTTCTGTTGCCTCTAATGCTAGTTGTGCTTGATTAGTTTGTTCCTTAGCAATATCTAAGTTGGCTTGTCCTGCTGAAGCACCTAATCCTAATACACCAATGAACTTCTCCCAGTTAGCAATCAATAAACCTACAGCAACTACTAAAGCACCAATACCAGTTGCTATTAAGGCACCTTTTAATGCTGTAGCACCTCTAACACCTGAAGCAAATGCTAGTTTGAATGATTTACCTAAGTTAATATTTGAGTTAGCAAGTAGTTTTTGTGTCGCAACTATACCATTACTAGCATCTCTTAAACCTGATACTACACCAATAACACCTAACAACTTACGTTCAGCATCCTCTATAGCCTCACTTGAAGCACCAAAAGCAATAAATCCAGCTGATACAGCACCTACGGCACCAGTTAAGCCTGTAAACGCATCTACTAATGCTGTAGCACGTTGTTCCTTATCTAAACCTTCGATTTGTAGTTCGAAATCCTTTAGTTTACCACGTGATGAGGCTACTTGCTTAGATAGTTCCTTAAACTCTTGACTACCAATATCAGCGGTTTTGAGTTGGGACTCTAATGTAGAGATACCTTCCTCTAAATCATTAATGTTGTTGATTGCTGTATCAACCCCATTTATTTTTATACTATATACTTTTTCCTGTGCCATTATTTTTTACGTTGTATTACTTGCCACTCATTATTTAATAGCTGTGCCGTCATACCATCATATGGTGTTGTTAATGGTTCCTCAGCATTACCATCTATAGTTGTTCCTCCTAATGGTGTTATATTTACTACCTTTGAAGCACCTAATGTTCCATCACTAGTAAACCTAAGTTGTAGTCTATCCTCAGCAATACTACCACTTGGAATATAGATTGTAGATGTTCCATTTACCCCTGCCCACCTAATATGAGTGTGGAAGTTAGTTAGATTACTACCTGTCATATAATATTCCATTGAAGCAGACATTTCTAAATCCAAATACGACTCATATTGTAATCCTTGTCTCCATAGATTACCTACTATCACTTCATTATTATCAAACTCTGTTATAGCTTCTGTAGGTTGTAATGCTACGATGTTTTGTGAACCACTTTCTATACTAAGATTGCCTGATTGGTTTACAATAAATAGATTATTTACACTACCAGATGCTGAAACATTATCGCCAAATATTTGGATATTACCTTCTGTCTCAATCAGGTTATTATTATTACCTACGATTGTAGTATCAACAGCTAAACCACTTACATAGTTTCCATTACCTTGTATATTAACGTTTGTAGCACGTTCATCAATGTAGTTTATACCATTACTAACATTGCGAGTTGGAATATTTGTTCTATTTGGTTTCCAAACTACCTCATTTGAACCACTAAAATATCTAAATCCATCTCTACTAGATGCTTGCGATATAATAGTTCCATCTGTTAGTGGTAATCCGGTTTCGAAATCAACATAATCTACTCTGCCAGTATCTAAGTCTAAACCATCATTTGATACTCTGGCATCTACATAATCATTACCACCGAAATCACCTACAGCAATACGTCTACGAGGGTATTTTAGTTTTTGTGTAGGTGTTTTTAACAACTCAACCTTAGTAGATTGTTCGTTTGTTAGGTTAGCACCCATTATTTTATTAATACGATAGTAATGTCCGTCAATATGGATTTTATCATTTAATCTAATATCTGGAATATCACTAGGTGATAGTTTTACATTTAATGTAATCAATCTAGCATCTATATCGTATAACTCATTTACATACTCAGCCCAATAAACGTGGAACGCATCATTTTCAGTTTCGCTATTAACGAACTGCTGGTGATAATCCGCGTGTTGTGGATTATTAAAATGTAAATCTAATGATGCTGTAGTAGTAGGTAAAGCATTTACGTGATGGAATACTGGATGTTGAGTTTGTGCTTGGACAACATCGCTATCATCCTGAAAATACCATTCACCAGAAGCACCAGTTCTAATAAGGTTATTATTTGTTTTTTTACCTAAATAGTGTAATAATCTAGGTTTATATACCATTCTAAGTTGTTCCTGATTCTCACCTTTAGCAGAATATATTTGTGGAACAATAAATGTAGTATCTCCTTGAATATAACGCATTGGTGTAGGTGCGAAATAGCTACCTATTTCCTTCACACCTATAGCTAAATCTGCTTCACTCTCGTATGTAGTGCTACCGAATGTTGTTGCTAAAACGTCTTGCGAATACTCATTAAAATAATCCTTATCCTCCTCATCACTAAAATAGATGTTTTTAGGATTACTCGCCAACGGATGTCTAATCTCATATTTAATCGATTTATCTACCTTATCACTCCAATCAACAATACTACCAGCATCTCTCCAATCATTAAATGTTTCAATATTAATAATAGTAGGAGTCTCAGGTAATGGTTCTATTACTAAGTTAAACTTCTGGATTACACCATTTAGAAAATCTATTACTTTATCCTTATCATTAAATAAACCACCTAAGTTTACATTACCACCTCTAATAGCTTGTGGTGATTGATAACAACTAAAGTATGTTTGAGTTCCTGAGTTTAACTCTAATGTAGATGCTGAATCGTTAGTATTATATTGTATTCTAACTTCAAGAACATCTGCTGTGGTTAATGGGACATTTACCCATTGAGTAGTAAAGTTTCCAAATAAAGGAGATGAAGCAGGATTTGTATTATATTTTTGTAATCGTTGTGTTGATTGTATTAAAGAACCATTTTTATATAAACCAACTACTAGTGTAGCAATGTCTACTTGCGTAATACCTGATATAGTAAATGGTAGATTAACATTAAATGAATAATCACCATTGTTAACAGCCCTAAATGTGCTACCTGCTGTATCCCAAGCACCAGCATTATCGTAAATCTCAGTATTAAAATCTACTTCCTGCCAAACAAATGTTGAAGCCCCAGAGTATGATTGTGGGGCATCATTATATGCTTTGAATGATTGAGAGACAGGCGAAATAAAGGCACCACCTCTAGTAGCATCTTGAGTCGATATCATATACACACTATCAAAATAGGCATCATCAAAAAACGATGAAGTATAAGTATAGTTAGTTGTATCAAATATTTTATCAATCATTGTTCTCAACCTAATAGCTGGTTGAAAATCTGCTGGTATTAATGGGTAGTTATTATTTGTAAATGTGTTAACTTGCCCTCCATTCTGGATTAATGTAGAGTTTACATCATTTTGTTCAGCACCATATTCTATTAACGGATAAACTACTTCACCATTGAATAAGTTATTATCCCAGCTAGCTGTAATATTATTGTATGTTAGATTATGGTTGTATTCTGTCCAATCTAAATCACCAAATGTTAAATCCTCTATTTGATACTTAAAATCAATAGTTTCATTTACTACTACTACATTATATATTGTATCACCATTGTTATCTGTGATTACGTTTTCTAAGTAGATATTACCACTAAAAATCTCCTGCCCATCATCTAATACTTGACAAGGTAATGTTTTAATAAATGATGTAGCAGGTGTAGCACCTATATCGTATAGATTACCAAAGTAAGTATCATTAATGTTTGTAGATGGTAAAGCAAATGTTTGTGAAGTAATACCGAATACCTTACCAATATCACCTGATTCAATAGCTGAAATATCTAATAAAAATGCTTCCTCATTAAAAACATCTAAATCGTATTTCTCGTTATTCTCGTTATATGCCCTTAGTATTGTTGCCATTAACGTCTGTTTCGTTTGTTATTTGCTAACTCAAAGTTGATAGCGTATTGAAATACTTTCTGTGTTCTAGGATTTGTTTTCTCATTCAATACAGCATCATTAATGACACAAGGTAAAAACTCACTACCATCCTGAATATATACGTTTGTAGAGAAAAATAACTCACGTAGCCAATCAGCTTCCGCTTGTGTTAACCAATCGCTATTTGCGGTTCTAACGCGGTTTACTTTATTAACTATCTGTTTTGTCCCACGGCGTTGCTTATCGTAAGCAGGGTTAGTATTTGGCGTATTATACGGAACAAATGATTGCTTAAATGATATACGTTCTATATTATTTGATGCGTTTGATTGTAGAGTAAAGTTGTAATAATCCCATACACCAAACTCATTTTTCCAAGCAAATCTAACTCCATTGTATTCGCAATCACCTTCCTGCTTTACAAATGTAAACTCATCCCATACAGCAGAACCATTCTCCAAACCATCATCACCTTGTCCTGTTATTTTGGCTGTATAACTCGCCCATCCACTTGGAGGAGTAATACCAGCATCTACTAAGTTTTGATAACCTAAACCAATATATAATAATCTAGTTGTCTCATCCTGATTAGTATAAACAGCACTCCATAAATCTGTTATGTTTGTTCTCAATACTCCATTGTTAGAGATAATATTGTAGAAATCATTATTCTGGATTACAGCACCACTAGCATCTTTCCATTGGATTTGAACGTAGAATAAATCCTGCCCTACAGCATTATCTAATACATCCATATTACCCTCATAAGCACCAATAGTTAGGTAATCACCTTCTCTAATATATTGTGTTTTAGGTGCTACAGATAAAGCTACATTGTGTGAGAATGTATTACCATCGCTTGTGTTTTCCTGAATCCAATAGCTAGCACTATTAAAGTTATAATCTACAGCATCTGGATAATCTACTAACCCATCTGTAATAACATAAAAATCACTACCTGATTTAGCTGGTGAACCAGTCGTAGCCGTTTGTATACCATCGTATAATGCGGGAGTATCCGTAGATGATGAAGCATATTGTTCACCAAACTTAATATCAAATAACTTATTCGATTCACTTGAAGTAGCAAAGTATTGTGTTTTCCAAGTATTATCACTATCCATTTGGGTAGTTAAAATATTACCCATATTAAACACACCTAAAGCACTTGGATTAGGTTGTTGTTTGATACGTTGGATTAATGTAGATGAACCTGATTCAAATACATCTAAAACGTATTGATATTGTGGTTCGCTTGTTTTATTAGACGAGACAACAAATAGCAAATCATTGTTTGCCATATTGGGTTGTGTCGGTTGTTTTGTTATTGTAATCGCCATTATTGAAATGCTTTATCTAATGATTCTTCTATGCCAAATGCTAAATCATCTAATGATTGTTCTGCTACAGCCTCAATACCACGTTCTATAAATGGACGAGGTGTTGTATTTTTTGTTCTCATTGAGTTTTGAATAGCATACGCTACTCCTATTGGATTACTACCACCAATACGTTTTTGATTTACCCATTGTAATATGGGTTGTAGAGGGGGTGCTAGGGGTTTACCTAGGGTGCGGGTTGCTTTACTTTGTTTACTACTTGCTTTTCTACCCTCCTCAATAAACACAGCATAATCCTCAGCAAATATATCAAAACCACCTTTACCATCAGGGACAACCTCAATCGATGCTAATAATCTACCACTTGCTAAAGGTGCCCCATGAGTCCCAGTAGCCGTGAGTAATGAATCTTGTATCGATTCCTGAAGCTGTAAAGCTATTTCATCATATGTTTGTTTTAGTTCACTCATTTATATCTGTGGGAACTCACAATAGTTGTAAACACCTTCCTCCTTATAGTTTATAGTAGCTACCCATCCATATGTTCTGTCATTAAATGCCTCATTGACTGGAGTAATATTGATTAAATCAATCCATTCGGTTTGTTGATTAGCACCATCTCTAAAGTATGAAACGATATCGTAGATGTATTGTTCTGTATCACTCATTACTTGCGATACATCTGTATCAGTTTGATAAGGAACAGATAATGAATACATCTCGAATGCTAATGTTCTAATATTATTTTGTAAACCTGGAGACGACAATGGACGTAGAAATATATAAGGGTATTCTACATTTTGAGACGAGGCATCTAGTTTATCAATCGTTCCAAAATGGAATGTATTGATTGCTAAATGGGCATTACAAGCACTCTCGAACGTGCTAACTACCTCCTGAAATGATTTATACGAATATGCCATTACTTACTATTTAATACTTCTTTAATGTATTGTGAGTGAATACGTAGCATAGATGCTACCTGATTTACACTATATGTTGCTGATAATGCTTTTACTCTATTACGTAGTTCAACCTCATCGTATGAGAATGATTTACACGCCTTACATTCAACCGATTTTATCTGTTTTTTCTGCGGTTTTGAAGCGATTTTACCGCTTGTTCCTGATGAACCGCTGGTTCCGTTGCTTATAGTATTTTCTGCCATAATATACGTTATTTTATTTTGTTTTGATTCATTGCTTGTTTCTGTCGTTTTATTTTCTCTTCTGTCTCATCCCTTAACATCGACATATAGTTCATTACAAATACTATATTTAGAGAGAGAAGGTTGTTCTCGCCCCCGATTTGAAGGATGGGAGTTTTTCCCAACTCATATAGCGTGTATAACCACCCATAATGTTCTTGTATTGTGATATCTCGTTCCTCATCAACTTCTGTCTCATCAGTTTCGACATTTGGGCTGTAGAGGTTAGGGAATCTAGCGACGATAGATTGCCTACCCCTAAAAAAAAACTCAATGCCCCTAATGCTACTGAGGCGGGGAACTCATCAAACAACTTAGCTTGTTTTTTTCGCAACTCATTGTCGTAGTCCTCCACCTCATAGTAGTCCATTAAGTGTTCGACTTTGTCCTTAGTGAATATTAGTTTAAGTGATGATTTCACTTTGAACTTCATATTCTTGATTTTATGAGATTTAATAGGACGATACAATATAGAAACCAACTCGGTTAGATTGTTCATTTTGTCCTTTGCTAAGTTATCTAAATCGATATACTCAGCTAAACTCATTTTGGACATTGGTGTGAAACCATATTGTTGTCCTTCAAACTCTAATATAGGGTAAAACTCAATATTCTGGGCTTCATCCAATATTGTTCTAATGGTTTTCCATACCGCTGTAATGGTTGGAATATCCCATTTTTTTACCTCATTTATACTTAATCCAGCCACAGCTGAAATCGTATGTAGCACTTGGAGGTTATCCTCTAAGGAATATACCTTATCCATTGCTTGATACTGCTTTAATGTCAAATAAGCAGGTAAGTTTAGTTGTATCTCTTTCATATGGTATAATATCGTTTATGGGCGATTTAGTCTCGGTTGATATTACGATGGTGAAACATTTGATATTTCTATGTTTTCCATCTCTCTCTCAAAAGGTAGCCCGACGTTTCTGTTGGGCTATTTTTTTACCCCCATTGTGGATTTAAGTTATTATTTGTCATTCCTATTTTAATGGCATTCAAACCACTACTTTTTATTTTATTTCTACTTAAGTTAGCTAACCATAAGGCATCTACACAATCATCATTTACCCCATTAGGGTGTGAGAATGATATTTTACCATTAGCTGAATATTTGTAGGTAAAAGCACTTAGTTCATTATATAGATGAGGGAAAAACTCCTTAGTTGGAATCTCAATCACACCAGCATCCATATCTGTCATCAACGTTCTAATAGCATTCATTTTACTATCCTGCGTTGATATAAACGGCATAGTTATTCTAATGTGTTTACGTATTAGTTCAAACATAGCCTTACCAATCCCATTTGTCTCAACAAGACATCCTTGAACGGAGTAGCGTTTGAGTGTCGCAATATATCTGTTCGCAATGTTCTCAAGTGTATCATTGTTAGTTCTGTCAATAAAAACAACCCTCCCTGATTCATCGATGATTGTGAGAACTGAATAGTCGCTTGATAATCCTGTATCAATGCCAGCAAAATATCTATTTCCTCTATTAGGTTGTGTCCATTCATATATTATAGCATTTTTATCTATACTCTGGAATACATCATTAGTGCTGTCTGTAAACTCAGCTTCATACTCACTCCTAAATACATCTATTGGTAATGATTTACGTGCTTCCTCTATTAACTCAGGTTTAACATAAGGGCAAGCCTCTAATGGAATACGATATGATATATAATCGTTATTACCCTCTTGTCCACGTAAGTAATATTCATAGAAATGATTTTTACCTCGTGGTGTAGATATCATTAAACATTTTTTACCATTAGGGTTTAATGTCGGTAGTATTGCTTTCTCTATTGTTTCCTTATTTAGGTAAGCTACCTCATCTAATATCAAGTAATGAAAACGGAATCCCCTAACTGAATCTGCCCTATCGGCTGATAGAAACTTGATGCTACTACCATTAATAAACTTGATTGTTAAATCTGCTTTATTGCTTGACTCAATCAAATCGTGTGTTTTGCTTTGTATTATCTCAAATACTTCCTTTCCCAAAGCAAATATGGGAGTGATATAACCTAACTTACTATCATTATTACGTAATGCCCAAAATAATAGCATATTAATACCTAATAATGTTTTACCAGCACCACGTGGCGATACTAATACACCGAATAAATGCGGGGAATCAGCGTATAAATCGATGAACTCCCTTTGTGCGGTATATGGTTTGAATAGGTTTACTTTCATCGTTTAATCGCTGAAGTCAACGTTTATGGTAATATTACCTTTTACCTCGTGTTGGTGTCTCTCTATCTCAGCACCTTGTATTTTGGCTTGATACTTAATAGCATCTAACCACGTTCGTCTATCTTCTGCTTCGATAGCTGACATTTTTATTTGTTCAAGTTCGATTAATGCTTTATTGGCTGATTCGCGTATGTTATCGCTAAACTCATCGTTCAAAATAACCCAAGCATCTTTCCACATATCATTAGCTTGTCTGTTATTGATGTGGTATTTCTCCCTAGCCCACGAAGTGTATTGAGTCCACCCCGATTTATTCTCTAGGATATACTCAACACTCTCGTCGATATGCTGTTGATACTCTACTTTATTAGACTTACTCATTGAATGTAAACTCTTGTTGTTCTGCTTGTGGTTGTTGTTCAGGCATTTCTAGTTCCTCACCTAATAGGTGTTCCATATCGTTTTCCTTAGCATAATCTACTTGTAATACTAAACCGATTGCCTTAAATATTTTAGCACAATCCTCGATTGTTTTAATGTTGTCAAAGTTAATGTTTGCTACTTTCATAATAGTCGTTTTATTTGTTCTAGTTTATTTTCTGCCATATAGAGTTGTTGTTTTAACTCTGTATTCTCATTTATTACCTCCCATAGACGATTTGTCATATCCTCTGTCATCTGGATTTCCTTAGGTTCACTTACACCCACATCAATGCCTTCTGCTGTTTTAATAATAGTTTTTTCTAATCCATCCTTAAATACGAATCCCATTTTCCTCTAGTTTTAGTTTTAATGTTTCTATTTCCTTATATAATCTATCCTTCGTTCCACTACCTCGTGGTTCTGGTATTGATTTACCTTCAGCCCAAGCATACACAGCTTCCTCTAACCAATCTCTGTGTTCATCATCGCCGTGTAATATCCCTTCTAATAGTATTTTTATATCAGGCATCGCTTGCTTGTTTATTTAACGTTATTTGTTCCTTCATCCACGCTGTAGCTGTATTTAGTTCCTCGAACTTACCTACTATCTCCATTTCATTGAACACGAGATAATATCGTTTTTTAGCGTGTCGCGTCTCAAGTATTTTCCATTTTTTTCTCATATCATCCAATCATCATTTTTTTCCCAACAACTACATTCTGGAACATATATAAAGTCAAACCTATAACTCGTATCATATTCCTTATACGCCTTAACATCCTCCTCGGGTGCCAAACTACATTTTGTTTCACAATACTTACACTTAGGTGTTTTAGGAAAAACCATTTTAGCTTGTTCCTTCATTGTCATTACTCTAGTCTCTCTCATTGGTGGTTTATATTTTTTAGCCCCTTTACGTTTTTTACTCTTTGCCATATTTTCCGTCAAAATCAGGTTCCTTAGTTCCTTGTTTCCATAAGTTGTAGTTGCCTTTATATTTGTAGATAACATCCATCAACTCATCATTTGTTAGCATATCTACTTCCTCAGGCTGGATATTAACATACCATTGGTTGTATTTGTTTCCGTGTTTAGCCCATCGTTCAGCATTTTCCTCATTGTTATCACCAAACTCCTCAGCTATTTTCTGTTTAGCTTTATTCCATAGTGCTTCCTTCTCCTCCTCTGTCTCCCATAACTTACCTTTGTTGGTTGTAGATTCACCATTTTTAACACCTTTTGGACGTCCACCTCTATACGGATGCTTTGCCATATAACTCCCTTATTTGTGTTTCGTATTGAGAAAAAAATGATTTAACCATTCTAGCTTGGGTTTTATACTCACAACTACAGCTTCGTGGTTGTGGTTTATCCCACCCCCTTAGTATTCGTTCAGCCTCGTTCCATATACCGATTGTAGGATTATGTAAAGCACCATCACGAATAGGATACCATTTCTCCATAATATATGTTGCTTCCTCAGTCGTCATTTTTTCTTTTTGCTAGTATTATATTCACAACCATACTGAGTCATCCAATAATCCTCACGTTCAAACTTTTGTTCCTTAGGGCAGTATTCTAATACCTGAGATGTAAATGCTTCCTTACCATATTGTTTTAATGCTTTAGATAATGGTTTTACTTTACTACGTCCTCTATTGTAGAAATGACGCCAAATACGGCGTTTAACGTCGTTAGAACAGCCTACATACGTCTCGCCTGTCTCTGTATTAGTAATCACGTATACGCCAGATTTTAACTCATTATTCTCCATAGGACGTCCTATTTTACCCCCTGTTTTACCAAACATTTCTGGGTTATTATTATAGTATTTTTCAAACCATTCATTGTGTCTCTCTAGATTATCTATTTTCCATTGTTTATAGATTTCAACACTACAATCTCTACAATATGATTTTCTATAGCCTTTTTGTTTGTTAGTCCAATCAAATGATGTGATTTCTTTATGTTCACCACATTTTCTACATTGCTTTACTTCCATCAGTTCCATTTACTTTTTATTTGTTCTATTTGTTCGATACCAAAGGTAATAAAGTAAGCTAAGGCACTCACGCTTAAAGCTAAAATAAAGTCCCTAGAATATAGAAGTGTAAACCAGAAACCGAAACACTTGCTACAACTTATTACTACCGCTAGCGATGCTAATGAATGTAAGTTTAGTTTAATACATAATCTAATCCATTTATCTGTTATCCATTCTCTAGCTGGGTTAAATGGTGTGAACCATCCTGTTATCCATACGCTGAATAATGCTAATCCTAAAATCTCCATTAGTTTAATAAGTTTTGTTGTTCACCATTCAACTCATCGTTTTGCTTAAGTTGTTGTTCCTTTATCTGTTCCATTAAACCACAGAATAACTCAAATGCCATTACGTGTCCATTATCATAGATAAAGTTTCTCATATTGACGAAATCATTATATTCCTCTCTGGTAATACGGATTGTCTCTAGTTTGATATTATTTCCCATCTTTCAACTCCTCTAAATAGTCGCGAACATCACGACGAATGTTATTTTTTCTATTTCTGTCTCTGGTAGATAGTCTCTCAGCAATATTATTTACTTGCTTCTCTAAATCCTCTACCTTTAACTTTAATACTCCTAACTCGGTTTTGTTTGTGTTAGCTAACATCTCACAGCTATTTGTGTTTTTTCCACGTCTAATACGTGATTTAATCGCATTACGTAGCATACTCACATATGGCATCGCTACTAATCCTACTGCCAAGGTAAACGCACCTAGACAAAACATTACAAAGTTCATTTTCTCCATCATTTATTACATTTTAGTTTTAACATTTGTAGCCCTTCCTTAACATCTCGAAGTAGGCTATTTTTCGAGATTCTATATTTCTCATTCATTTGCTGGTAGGTAAGTCCATTTATAAACTTATCCTGAACCAATATTCTATAGTAGAAGTGTAAATCATTTAGTTCCCTAAGGGCACATTCACACATTTCATTATATTCATCATCACTATCATCCTCTAGGTTATGCCCCCATTTCCATTCTACCCATTCAGTCTCATTTCTGGGATGACGTCTAAGTTGTCTGTGGTAAGGGGAGGTAGAGGATTTATAGTTTCTATTGACACACATTGTCATATAGTTCTCTAACTTACCCTCATCAAACAATCTCTGTTGCTTATCAGCTGGATATTCGAGGAGAGATAAAACACACATATGTAATATTTCAGTCGCTTCGTCGCGATTGGAAGTGATGCGAGTAGCATTACCTACCAACATCTCATAGTTCCTATTTATCCATTTCTCTATATCACTCATACTTTAAGTAGAAAGATAGCCGAGGTATAAAAAATACCCCTATTTTAAGGTTAATACCATTTCCTACTATAAACTTATACATAGCACCTCTGGGAAATCTCACCCTCATAGATTCTCAATCTACGATATTTACTATATTTTCATCTATCTCGGGGAGTCTGTTATTTACAGATTCTAACACCCTGCCATCGGTAATACACTTAACCTAAGTCCTATAACATCACTTGGTATTCAGGTGAGTGCCTGATGACATTGATAAATATATAATAAAAGGTTGGGAATGCCAAGTTAAAATAAAAATCTCTAATGGAATGAGTAAACGCACGTTTTAATGAGTAAACGGATACCCCCCTTGGAGGGGTTCTATATGTATACGTGATACCGATGAGAGGTATGGATTATTAACTAAATATAAAATAGAAATGTCAAACAATCAAATCAAATCAGGAGGAAAAATACAAAACCTCAAACGCTTACAACAAATCCCAATATTCGAAAATATTAGATACTCAATCACTGATAATAGTGGTTGGGGTATCCAATCACCTACTGACGGAGATATGATATTTGAGTTCCAGAGTAAAGTAATCATATTTTGTGATTTTAAGTTAGAAGGTAAGGGATTAGAGAATGGACAAAATAGAACATTTACATCAATAGTAGATGCTTGCCAGAATGGAGGATATGAAGGTGCTTATTTTATTACAGCTGAACATAATACCGACATAAATACACCCACATTCGATGCGTCTACTTGCGTAGTTAAGCGTGTATACTACAAGCAAAACATTTATACACCACCTCCACTGCTTACATTAAACGATTGGTTAAATCGCATATTTCAAAAACACAACTTACCATTAACTCCTTATAAACCTAAAAACATAATGGATATTTTTAGTGAAACATTTGATAAATAAACGTGCCGTTAATAAATAGAGGTTATATATTGTAAATAGGTTTAGCCGTTAGGGGTTTTTGTTTCCCATTGTTGGTTCATATTTCTATTTTTCCCCTAACGACAAAGGTGCCCCGCGAAAGCGGGGCATTTTATGTTTCTCCTTCGGTAGCGTCCGTTAGGGAAATGTGTTTATACGTGTGTATTATTTGTTTTTATCGCGTTTTTTCCACCAATCATAGATTCGCGTGATGTTAAGTATTAATGCGGTTAAAAGCACTACTACACTAATAGTTGTCTGGACATCCATAAATGTTAGTCCTATGCCTGCTGTTGAGGCTATATTTGCTATTGAATCTTTTGTTATTGAGTCCATATTAATACGATGATACATAGTTATGTAAATCACTTACTTCCTGTGCTGTTAATGCCCTATCATAATACATAAAGTTATAACAATCCCAATCACCTTCATCCTGATTAGGATTAAATAATACCCCTGTTGTATTTAATGATAAGGTAAAATCACTACTAGTAGTAGTTATACTTGAACCATCCTTATATGATTTATAGTTATTAGCTACACCATTAGCATCTTTTGTAAATGCTACACTTGCTAATGTTGTTCCAATAGATACTGCTGGCATACCTCTATAACTTGTATTCCAAGGACGAACAGCACCACTATCATAGTTTCCTACTAATGATAATCTATCTAATCCAGGATTTGTTGATTTCTCTACCATATAAACATTATCGGTAGTATTAGCAAGTCTTATATAAGCAAATATACTCCATTCTGTTGTAAAACCAAGTTGATTAAATGTTCCTGTAAAATCTATAGCATCAGTATTTGCTTGAACAAAAGTCATATATCTGTTGCTATTATAAGTCCCACTATTAAAAGTTCCAGTAATACCATAAGTAGATAAATCTGTAATAGTTGTTCCTGTTCCTGAATAACTTTGTCCTGAACCAAAACTTGTTTCAAATACAAGCCCTGATGATACAGGATTTGTTGGTGTATCACTTGCTGGAGTTTTATAAAATCCAAATGGTATAAATGACATATATTATGTGTTTTAATGCGGGAAATATGCGTTTTAATCGCATACCTCCCACTATTAATATATTTACGTGTTAGCTAAAGTTCTTAGCACCTACACATTGAACATTACCTCCACCGAAACAAACAAATGTTAAAATATCTATCGCACCTGTTGTTGCTGTTGCTGTAAATGCTGTTCCACCTTCAAAATCAAACTGCGAATCAAATGTGATTGTTCCAGCACTTGTAGCATTGTTTGTGATTTGTAGTTGGAATGTTTGTCCTGCTACTTGGTTTGTAAGTTCTACTTCTGTATTAACACCATTTTGTAGTGTTAAAGTAAATAGATTACCTAATGAAGCATCTAACTCTGCTACGTTAGCAACAACACTTAACGCTTCTACATTTTGAACTACAGCACCATTAGTTGATAAACTTGGAACTACTACTTCATTTGCTTTAGTTGTAGATAAGTTTTGTCCACCTATAATAACACTTCTTAGATGTCCATTTATAGTATTATTTTCTCCACCTACAATAACACTTCTACCAAAGCCACCACCAGAAATAGTATTATCAACACCAGCAACAATAGCACTAAAATCACCACCACTACTTGCGATACTATTACCTTGTCCCCCAATAATAACAGCCCTACCTGAACTTATTGTATTATCATCACCAGCAAATATACCATTAAGGTAGTTTCCACTAATAGTATTACTTTGTCCTCCAATCAATGTATTTCTACCAGAGGCACCAGCTGTTATTTGATTATCAAATCCACCAATAACACTACTCCATCCGTCTCCTCCAGCAATAGCTGAACCACTTGAATATACTATACTATGTGGGGCACCTACAACTATATCACCTGCTACGTTATTTAATGCTGATACTGAACTTGAAGGTGCTGTTCCTGCTTGCCATTCTGTAGCACCACCACCACCACCTGCTGTAGCTTGTGTTGTTCCATCAGCAAATGTTAATACAGCACCTGAACCACTTATTGTTAAGTTAGGAACTACTACTTCATCATCCTTAGTTGTAGATAAAGTATCACCACCTACAACAACACTTCTATTATGAGTAGCTGTATTACCTGTTCCAGCAAATATACCAGCGTGGTTAATGGTTGCTGGTAAACTACTAGCACCAATAGT
>Ga0206126_10002460_pt1 | contig 20026 bp, 20 predicted proteins | sample Helgoland_Spring_5_FD_148621 | JGI IMG/M metagenome (GOLD analysis project Ga0206126, IMG submission 148621) | Pelagic subsurface seawater microbial communities from Kabeltonne, Helgoland, North Sea - Helgoland_Spring_Bloom_20160412_1 | ecosystem: Environmental > Aquatic > Marine > Epipelagic ...
ACGCCAACGCCAACGCCCACGCCAACGCCAACGCCAACGCCAACGCCAACGCCGCCACCGACACATCGCCCAGCAATGCTAATGCGAACGACGAGGTCATTGGTGTTCATCTGTCCAAGAAGCGGAAGACGTTCCAGCCAATCAGTTTCTACCCGAGAAACCTCGAGTTCCACGGGCTCGCGTCGCCACAGACAGACATCTCCTACTGGGATGACTCCAAGATCAAGCTCTTTGCCGCGTTCGACTTCTCCTCCAAACAAGCAATGACTCTGCCCCCCGTGCACTTCCACAGTGTTTTCATTCACTGTACCGTGTACCACGCCGACAGATCGCTCAATGTCAGCGGCAACATTCACGGCAAGACAACCAAGAGCGATCCTTCGGTAAACATCACCGTGACGGCATCCGTTGTCAACTTCAGGCACGATCGATGGAGAAAGAAAAGCGTCTTGGCATCGCTATCAAGCGGCACGGCCTTCAAAATTCCCACGATTCTATCGTCCAACACGATCGGCAACAACGACACCCATGGCTACCTTTTTGATATCGAGAGATACCCGGAATATTCGCCGAAGGGGACGTGGATTCTGATGTCCCTGTGTATCGAAAAATAGTTTCCAAAAATTTAGACGCTGAATACGGTGACCTTCTGGTCGTCAAGCACGAGTGAATCTCCTACAGCGTACGTCGTTCCCCCGATCAAAACGTCTTCGGTGGCATCGTCGTAGGTGACGTCCACGGTCGTCGCATCCGTCAGCGCCAGCGTTACAGACTGGCCCGATCCGGCGGAAGCCGAAAAAGGCATCGCTATCGAGACATCCTTCTCGATGTCCGCGGTATCGCCCCTATTCACAAATTTAGATTTGGTTTGACGTTTACCGCGGAGCGACATGGTTACGGCGTCCCCGGTCGAGAAAATATCGTTCATCACGTCATCCAGCGCGCCCAGCGACTTCTTTGTCAACTTGCGTAGGTCGAACCCCCCGCGTTCATCCGCGTACGATGAAACGTCGTGGTTGGAAGCGACATTGAGCAGCGTCATGTACTGACCAGAACTCATCGGGACGGCCGGATCGGTGTCGTCCATCGAGTAGTACGAGTAGACCGAGTACATCGTGTTTGGCGACAGGTTTGTTACCGAGTGCGCAAGATTCGTCGTGCTGGCGACACTCGTCGTCTTCGCTTCGGCGTCAATTTCGCCAACGGAGTACTTGACGCCGTATGCGGTGGCACCGCTCACGACGGGCCACTCCAGATCGATCGACATCGGCCGTGGGACTACGGACACCAGGCCGGGTGCGTCGGGAAGGTCGGCGATGCTGGGGTCAGGAGTGATGTAAGCTGTGCCATCATCTTTGATGGAGTACACGACCTTGTTGACGGCGTCTACCAGCTGACTCCTGACGGTGATCCTGTCGGTTAACGAGTAGACGTCTGACCCGTCCAGATTCATGCGGATGTACATACGTCCAGGCGTAAAGTAGAAAGTCGCGTACAGGACGCCGTCGAGCACTGTCATATCGGCGCACCGATCACCTAAATCAGTCACGGTAGACGTGACTCCCGTCGCAAGGTTGAGGTATTTGAAGTCGCTACCGTCCACATATACCAGTGTCGCCGAATTCAACGGGTCTAATGCCACCTTACCCGGTAGCCCAGTTGTTGCGAGTATCAGATGATCGTTTGAACCGTCCGTTCCCACCGAACGGATTTCGTTGCTTGCATTACTGTAGTATATCGTCGTGCCGTCGAGGGAGACATCCAGTCCTTTGATATAGTTCGATGAACTAAACACCCTGTAGTCCTCGCTTTGCGATTGACTAAACGTCATGCCACCATATAGGTTTGCCAAATCTTTGCCAAGGTTGAAGACATGCAGACCACCACTATTGTGGGAGCAGGAGTAGAATTCGTTGGTGGCATAGTTTTTCTTCACAAAAAGGAGGCCGGGAATTGGGATCCCTATGTCTGTGACAGTATTGGTGACCATGTTGTAGATCATTGCTTGGTGGGAGCTTGGGTTCCTGAGCAGGACTTCGACGGGGTTGAACATATCCAGGAAACCAGTCGCTACTCCGGACCAGTTCGGAAGAGTCGAGACTGACGTCGAGACTTCAGTGGACATGCTAAATAGTATCAATAGATGATTTGGGAAAACATAATAAAATTGGAAAAATGCACGTCGTGGTTCCACAACCCCTGTAACACCACCCGTTGTTTGCACTCCCCACCACTTTTCACTCTCACCTCTTCACAGCAAGCATGAGCAACAAGAGCTCCTTCGCCAACAAAAGGTATTTTAACTTAGTCCGTCAACAAAAGGTGTTGGCTAACCCTATCGTTGTATGTCGCGACCCTTCGTCGAGCTAAAGGCTAATGGTCTGAGCTGCACATACCCCGGCGCAGGTCGTCCCGGTCGTCGCGAAAAGGAGATTGGTGCCAGCGTTGCGCTCGGTATGGACATCTGAAGCGAGACTGCACCGAAAACTACAGCGTGTACGGCGACGACCTCCGCAAGAAGAGATGCACCCTCTGCGGCCTCTTTGGGCACGAAGACCGATCGTGCCTCGAGACGACGACGGTGCACGGCGAAAAAATTCATCGGAAGCGGCTGAAAGTTGATGTGTGCGCAAAGCCCAGAGCCGCCAGCGGCATGTACGACAGGATAGAGCGTTCGTTAAACGCAGAGAGGAAGCAGGGGGAACAGCCCGTTCGCAGCAAAGAGAGCGGTAGGGTAGCCTCGTCTTCTGATTCGTCTTCTGATTCGTCTTCGGATTCGTCTTCGGATTCGTCTTCGGGTTCGTCTTCGGATTCGTCTTCGGCCTCATCTTCGGCCTCATCTTCGGATTCAGCGTGGTACAACTCGGATGACGAGTTCCTCAAGCTTTAAATTTTAAATTTTAAATTTTAAATATTAAATATGTTTTCCATCGGCACCGCCGACCACAACAAAGACTGTTACGCGCACGTCTTCCGTTGCTTTTGCGTACGCTTCGGCGACCGCACAGATTGCCTCGCGAGGCGAAGATGGTGCAGCCTGCGCGGTTGTTTTTACCATCGCGACGTTGTTGTCGTCGACGTCGGTGACGACAACCACCACGTCGGTTCCAATCGGAACGAAGCCGCCTGCGAAAGCGGAGCACGCTCTATCTGTCTGATCCATCGTGGTGCCGATGTGCATAGATTCAGATTAACATTAATTTATTGGCGGATCGGACGCGAAAAAAAATGTAGATTGACAGTACATTCAATTGCAAACACGCCAATGACCGAAACCGTCACCCTCGTCTGTCGCGTGGACTCCTTGAACGATAAGAGCTACATCGATAGACAAGTGGCCTCTCTTCTCAGGTCGTACAAGGCACACCTCAAAGGCCGGCGGAGTGATCTTACTCTGACATCTGAGCTTGAGAGAATATATTGTTTCCACGAGCTGAGCGCCGATGATGCGGTTTCTATCAAAGCCATCGCGACCGAAAACCAGAGCCGGCTTTGTCTGAAGAGGGTAGACATTGGGTCTGGGTCTGGCTCTGGCTCTGGCTCTGACACACAAACGCCGACATCGCCGCCGACATCGCCAAAACTGGTCGTGCCTTCTCCGTCTCCCCCGTCCTCCCCGTCTTCACCGTCTTCCCCGTCTTCAGCAGCGACGTCTTCTATCTCTTCCAATACAAAAAGCCTTGTCCTGAACTTCGGCGTCGGCGATGATAGCAGCACAACCTCCGGTGGCAGTGACAACAGTTCATTCTTTTCATCGGACTCCGAAACCAGTGGCATTGGTGTTGGTGTTGGTACACAAGTCGCGACCCCCGAAATATTGCTGTTGCGCGAGCTTGCCGACATCATGAAAATAAAATCCGTGAAGCCCACGCCTTCGCAAATTGGAAAGGCGGTGAGCACGTGGTTTGTCCGTGACAACGTGCAGAAGGTCATGCGGAGAATTATCTAAATTTCGACAAGTCTATGGTTCAATATTGACCAAGCCATTCTCGCCCTCATGTTCGTCATGTCTTTGTACGTAAAATTGAAGGGTCTGTCGTTGGCGAAGTACGCGGCATACATGCAAACAAACACACCACAGTCTATTGAGTTTCTTTGTCTCGGGACTGTCATTGCCTCGGTTGTCCACTTCTTCTTGTCGAACGGCTTCTTTTTTTTTATGTGCTCCTGTTCAATCCACGCCAACATCTCATCCATTGCGACTACCACGTCTTTATTGTACGCACTGTTCTTATAACTGTTCATCGATATTATCCGCTTTTTCTCAACGTCAACAACAATCAAAACCCAGTGGTTGCCTCCCACACTGGTGGGAAGAAATATCTTGACCGGACCGGTTGTGTTATGTTTTCTGGTATAATTCCGCACAAGGGCGTGGCGGACACTCGGCGGCTTGCCCTCATATTTTGCGTCATTCTGCTCACCACGAGACAGTTGTCCCGTCAAAGTGAACGTGGAGTAGAATAAGCTACCCAAGAAAATATTTTTCTGGTTCACACTGTTGTGCTGAAGGAGCGCCATGTACGCGTCTATCACGTCGTCATACAACCATTGCCCTGGATGCAAAGTTTCCAGTGAGCGCTTATCCAAAAGTGCACCTATCCGGGACCTGCCCGACCCAAAATGGGTGTCGAAGGATTCCATACTTTTGAGCGTCGTGTACAGATTCCACTCTCTCGGAACAGGCCGTTCGGCGAAAAACAGTCCTTCATTGCTGACGGACCGACTGCCGGACCGACCTTTCTTGGACGTACCTCTCGTGACTCTGACTCCCGCCGCTTTTACATCCTTCTTTGCTATGGCTTTGCCTTTGCCTTTGCCTTTGCCTTTGCCACTTGCTCTTTTGGCTTTGTCATCGGCTTTTAAAGCAAGGATTTCGTCCGCTGAGTACGTAGTAGTATAACAATTTTCGACGCATTGCCCGCGACTCCCGTACTTTCCTCCGGGTCGTTTTTCACAGCTGTTGAATCTTTCCTTCTTAGAGCTAGTGATTGTGGTCGGTCGAACACAATCCCAGCCGAGAGCTGTAGATTTTCTGTCTTTGGCTTTCGCTGCATTGGCCTTGGCCTTGGCCTTGGCTCTGGCCTTGGCCTTGGCTGCATCACTCGCTTTCGCCGCTTTGGCTCTGGCTTCGGCTTTGGCCTCCGCTTTTTTCCTGGCTTCCGCTGCTTCGGCGGCTTTCTTTTGTCCGGCTCTGGCAATTTCTTTAGCTTTAGCTTCCGCCGCCGCTTTCTTCCTTCTCGCTTCCGTATTCTTTTTGGCGGTCTCCCTACGACGTTCTCTTGTTTCTTTCGAATGCTTGGACTTGCGAGCTAGATTACGTTCACGTTCGCTCGTTTCGGCAATTTCCCCACACAGGTGATCGTTCATCTTCGCCTTCATTTCGCTTTCGCTTAGATTTGGGTTTTGTTTATGGAATTCTTGCTTCCATTTCTTGTACATGTCCGACACAGTCTTTCTGTCAAACCCTTGGCCACCCATTCTTATAAGGAACATGATCCAGGGGTTTGGCCTCATGCACCTCCCAGGGAGAGTCCTTCGACCAGATCTTTTCCTCGGACGAGTGAGGTAACACGTGGGTGGGGAGCACGATACGAGTGGCATTGTATATTCCAAGACTTATATTTTAAATTCTAAATATAGTTAAAGTTTAAACGATGGACAGGTGCTTCTTGCACCCTGATCTCCAGTTTAAGCGAACGGATGATGGTTTGATCCGTCCTGTATGTCAGCGCTCGATCAAAGCAGGTGAAACAGTGGCCTACGAAATACCCGCCAGGTCCACGGCCCAAAGTTTCAAGCTCGACATATTTCGTTACACCATGCAGTGTGTCTATAGCGGAGAATGTCTATTCCCTTGTGCGTTCAACCAAGAAGCGCCTGCGGACGACATCAGGGTGTTCTTCGACTACGTTTTCCGCACAACGTATAGAAGGGACCTATCCGAAAAGGTAGCGCTCGCGCTCTACGCTCACAACAGGAGCAATGCACCCTTCCTGTATAAAACGATCGGCGTGTTCGGGCAAAGCGAAGAAGATGCCAACTGCCTCCGTGTTTGCTACGAAAACGGCGAAACGTTCTTGGCAGCTGCTAAGGATGTTGACATCGGCGAGACTCTGGTGGTGGCACCCGGTGCCGTCACCGTCCCGTCCCAAAAAGAGGAAGCAGACTTTTCCAACACGCTTCGATTGATGACCAACATCGACTTGGGGGACGCTGCTCTATTCGCGAAGGCTCTCTCATATCGCGAAAAGGCAAGCCTTGTACGGCCAGATGCGAGCGTTGTGCGCGTCAATAGCAAGCTTGACCCCGATCTGGACAGGAGAGTTGCCAAGTACACAATGGACCGAGAGTTGGGGATAACGGACTTTCACGTGGGGGTGGGACGTCTGGACAAAAAATACAGGGAGAAGGAAGCGAAGGACAGCAGTTTGCTCGATCTGGAGGAGCTTTACGACAAGCTGAACAACGAATTCGAAGCTGGTGATAACCATCAGTAAATAAAATATGTTTGTAGCTTGAGTTAATTAAAAACAGCAGGAATGTTTCAGACAAAACCAGCTGTGTGTTTAATTGTTTCTATGGTCGTTGCGTATTGTTTGTATTGCCGGAACAAAAACAAAAACGGCAACAAACCCTCTGTCACGGACAAACGTACGTACACAGAGCTTTTGAGGAAAACACTACTTTTCCTCGAAACGTGTATATATGAAAACCCGAGTAACTACACCAGGAAGCACGGTAGACTCGTGGCGACGTCGCCACAGCTCCTGTTCGCAGAGAAACAAATCAACACAGGCTTCAGGGACAAGATTCCTTGGTGTATGCCACCTGTCTACGGTGACGTGGACATGAACGGGCCTTTTCCTTCGATCGAAACGTGCCGATTGCAAGCGCTGTGCCGCACGTTGAAAGAGAACATTGCGGTGTTCACTCGCGAATTCAACGCTCACAAAGATACGTTCATGGAGAACCCGGAAAAGCTTGGGTACGGTGGCCGGTATGGCAGAATCATTGTCAATCGCGAGGGGCAACAATTCGTAAACCATTTCAGCAACACCCGCAAGATACTGGAGGCTTCGGCAGACTACGTGCGGACACAGATGTTCAACAGCTATGCAAACACCTATGTAATGGCCACGTCATTCACCGTCCTCTACCCCGGTGCGTCCATACGCCCACATTTTGGTCCGACCAACTACAAATACAGAATTCATCTCTGTATAGATATCGATGGAGTTGGTGGAATTGTTACCGCGTACGGGACCAGATATTGGAGAGTGGGGCATATTTTCATCCTGGACGACTCTTATCTGCACGCGGGATTTTACGACGGCATGCGGCCTCGGGTCATTCTCATGGTTGACATCGCCAAACCAGGCTTGACGCCCGGGCATATGGAACACATTTCCAGCGACTGACTCAATCAATTCATCGATTGTCCGCACGACTGCGCCGCCTCTTCTATCTCCGTCTTGAGTTCCTCGGTGCTACTTCGAAGCATCCGTAGCTGGTTGTTGATATTGAGGGTCCACATTAGCATGATCAGTGCCAGAAAACCGAACAGAATCATCTTCTTACGTTCTTCCAATGTTTGCATGCAAACAAAATATTGCGCCAAGTGGCACACTAATGTAACATTCTCACCAATTTTTAATGTTTGCACATAAAAAACAAAAAACATGGATACACCAAACATAATCTTGCTCGGACTTTACTTTAGTATCTTCTTGCTTCATCTATACACGACCAACAAACTGTCGGCACACGAAGACGAGGTTGAGAATGTACGACAGCTGAACAGAAAAACGTGGACACTTTAGTGCATTAGAAAAGAGGAGAGAGCTGGTGCCGCTGGTGCCGCTGGTGCCGCTTTTTCAATGACGCCAAATCTCAAATCTAGTTGGTGGTCCAAGTCCGTCAGAGCAACGGCTGATCCTTGCATGACCGAGAGCGCCAAGTCCACTAAAGCTTTACCGTTACTTAAAAATCCCCCGAAGAACATCCAGACGATAGAAGCAAGTATCAGCAGAATTTTGACCGATATCGGCAGCGGCAGCCACCATGTGTACCTGTCGATAGTTGTTCCTACAACATACAATCCTGTATGGAATACTCCTTTCGCGATAATGCCGGTTACCTTGGCGATTACTCTGTATGATTCGTTGAAAATCGATCCGACGTTTTTTCCGAGCTTTTTCATGAACCGCCACGTGTGATCCGTGGCCGTTTTCACGAAATCCAGGATCGGATCGGCCATCGCCCGAATTAATTTCATGAACGCGGGTACGATTTCGTCCATAAACAAGTCTTTGAGTAATGTTACACCTTCTCCCACTAAGCCCATCAATTGGGTCACCCGGCTCTTGATGGCCGTCCACGTCAGGTATTCGTAAAAGAAGTGCTTGGCGCTCGAAATGATACTGCCGACCAGAGCGATGAGCGTGGCCAAACCGTCATACAGAGGTGCCATAGCTGTCTCAAATATCTCTCTGATGGATTCCTTTACTTTTTCCACCCTGTCGGAGATAAAGCCGAAGCCAGGGATAGGAGGAAGTTCAAAATCTTCTTCTTTGACATCACGAGGGACAGGGATGGCCACGCCCGGTATTTTGATATCGGGGATATCGATTTCTTCTATGTTCGCTGGGGCCTTGATGTTGACCGGTGGTATGTCGAGCGGGGGGATATCTATTTTGTCAAAGGGGATATCCGGGATTTTAAAGCCTTCGTCGATTCTGCCAAATTTTTTGGCGGGAATGGTCGGTAGCGTCACCCCTTTCATGCTTTTGAACTTTATCTGCCCCGGCGCTCTGATCCAGTCGAGAGGCTTAATATTTACGTCTATGACGCCCTTGTTAATTCCCACCTTTGCATTTCGTGCTTTGTTCAAAATTTTTGCAATACTGTTCACGGGTCTGAGTACATCCCAAATTGCCTGGTTTACTCCCTCCGTGACCCTGTTTACCCCACTCCCAACTTTGTTCAGAGCGTTGTTGATCGTACGGGATATGGCGTTGACAGCAATCTCAGCCCCACCAATGACATCATTCGTTTTGTCCATTACCTTTCCGACACCCTTCTCGACCTTGTTCATGCTGTCATTGATGCCGTCTGTGATTCCCCCAACGCTCTTGTTGACGACTGTCTCGATTCCCCCCGTGGTTTTGTTCACAGCTTTTTCTATACCGAAAGCCATGCCGTTGATCGATCTATTGAGGTTACCCACTAACTCGTCTTTGACGTGGTTCAGTCCTCCAACAATCGAGTTGACCCCGTCGTCTATACCTCCCGACAAAACGTTCACGGACGTCTCGACGCCTTGGATCGATTCACGGATGCCCGTGTTGACGACGCCGATCGTTTCGTTTTTGATTTTGTTGATGAGCATCACCATGAAACCCTTCAAGTGATCCATCGCTTCGGGGAGTTTTTGGAACACGTCCACCACGTCTCCGACAAAGTCGCCAATGGGAATGTTGGCGAATTTATCGATCGCATTGGATAGAACCGTCCACACCAGGTCGCGGAACTCCATTATCTTTTCGAAAACCACAGTGGCTGGTTGGAGCAGGTTGGCGACGAAAAACTTGATAACGGGATTGATGACCACGTCCATGAACTTTTCGTAAGTGGACACGGCGACGCCCTTTACCTTGGACCAAAATAGGTTCATCTTATCGCCAAGGAAAGTAAGGATGAGGTTGATCTTTTCCGCCATCCTGTCCTTGAGACCGAGAATCTGGTCTTTCAGTGTGGCAATAAAGTCGCTGATCACCCCGGGTAGTTCGGTCTTAGTGAAATCCCATAGATTGTCCATGTATACGCCCGCCTCATCCATTATCCTCCCCGCTGTTTCGACTCGATTTTTGGCAGCTTTGTGGGCGTCACATGATGCCGTGCCATGGCCGGTGTCCATGACACAGCGGTACCAGAATCCATTCTTCTGACAGCCGAAGCACGGGATGGGAATTTTGTACACGAGTGCGTACACACAGAAGCAGCCTGCCACAACGTAGCTGACAGTCTTCTTGTCAACTCTGGGACCTTTGACACCTGGCACCGCGTCGGCCATCTTTTTCACTAGAGTGAGGTAAACATAATAAAACTGAAAAACTGAAAAACTGAAAATCAGCGTTTTTTCAAGTATTTTACCCATTCGCAAGGATCCGTTATTTTTCTTTCAGCTTCTTTTTTCGCCCGTGCTTTTTTCGCTTGTGCTTCTTCCACTGTCCGTGCTTCTTTTTTCTCCCGTGCTTTTTTTCTCACCTTCCTCAACAATTTCTTAGAACCAAGATTTTGGCTACTTGTGTAGACGCTACTCTTTCTGTACAAGATAAGTGCCACCAGAAAGGTGATTATCGAGACGAGGACCACCGTCAAGGTCAATGTCATGTTGCTGCTTCATTGAATTAGGTCAATATAAAAATTTGCGCCGTGATGGTTTTAATTTGTTTGGTCACAACGATTAAAACTTTTTTTGAGTTTTGAATTGGTTTTCGAATATTCGATCAAAGCCTCGTGGCATAACCCCAAGGCTCGATCCCAGAGCTTGCTGAGCTTGCTGAGCTTGCTGAGCTTGCTTCGAGCCCAAGGCTTGGGCGGTGTCCAACACGCCGACACCGTACATGGCTTTGCGTCTCTTTCTCCAAAAGAAAAAGTCGATAGCTGCCATGCACGGGATTGATGTGAAAACCAGCAACGGAGCCAACAATACCATGTTTCATGACACAATGTAACTACATTTTTTAACTGGATGTACTCATATTGTTCAACCAGCTTCACAGGAAAGCCAAAACACCCCTGAAAATACCAGTGGGTAACCCGACCGTCCTAAGCACGCAGTCCTCCTTTGCAACAAAAACCCGAGCCTTCTCCCTCAAGAGAATCAGCGTCTTCCTACGACGCCAGTTCTGGTCTTTCCCGTACCGAATCAGGTGCGCTTTCACCCCTTCCTCCACGGTGAAATCTAGTGCCGTCTTCCCATCGTTGTCTTTCAAGAATACGGAGGGGTTGAGTCCCAGGAGCGGTCGGAGAAGTCGGAACACGTAAAAACACCTGGCCTTCTTCATCAACAGCGTTTTCCCCGAGTCGTCCACCGAATCTATGTCCGCCCCGGCCTTCGCCAAGAGGATAACCTTGGAGCCGTACGTCGACATGTGGATCGGTGTCTCTCCCTTTCGGTTGCGATGGGTGATTGATGCACCGTGACGCAGCAACAGCTTCACCGTTTGCGTATCGTTGCAGAGATGAAGCGGGGTGTTGCCGCAGTTGTCCACCGCGTTGACGAGAGCGCCGTGCTCAAGCAATACTCTGGCCACGCCCTCGTTGCGAGCACGGTGAAGTGCGGACATCCCTCTGGAATTCTTAGCGTTGACGTCGGCACCATACTCGATCAGAGTACGAGCGACCGTCGAAGACCGCGAGACGTGGAGAGCCGTGCTGCCGTCTATATCAGGGAGATTGACGTCCGCACCTTGTTCCCTGATCAACCGCGAAATCTCGTGGATGCCAAGGATCAGGTGTAACCTGGGCACCATTGGCAGTTTACTTGTTACACTTTTTGGCCTGCTCGCGCCACACAATATTAACAGAAAACATATCCCTTCGATTTGAGCCAGGCGATAACGCGCGCGTCCTTGTTCGAGCAGCAGAAGTTCGGTGTATCGGGGTCAATGATGCAACCTTTCGTAACGAGCCACTCTAGGTAGCACACGTCGTTGGAGTGGGCGGCATATGGGATCTCGCACGCCGATGGGTGGTAGCCTGCGAGCAACATCCATTCGACCATTTCTCTGTTCCCGTGGGCGGCGGCTTTTCCTATGATGTCGTGCGTCTCGGATAGTTCGTTCGTGCACGGAATGTGTTGCGTGTGTAGCCACTTCAATATTTCAAAATCACCACATCGCTTGGCGGCTTCGATCAGATAGTCACCCACATACGCTTTCCAGCAGCGACAGATCATTCGCTTTGCGCTCATGTCGAAAGGGTAGAAGAAACTGTCCTCGAGGCCGAAGTTGGCCGCCCTGGCATCGAGCACGCCGTCCACGCAGTACTTTTGAACAAGAGCAAGACTCTTCGATTCGACCGCGGCCACCATGCACGCCGGGCCGATCCTTGTCTCGTGAAACTCCTTCTCTAAGATTAGGATCAGGTCGCAGTCGTTTGATCGAATAGCGTGCTCGAGGGCGCCGTTCAGGTTGTCGATCAGGCCCGATGACATCGCGTGCCGCATCACGTCGACCGAGCCGCATTGCATCACGTGGTTGCTGTTTCTAAGGGCTTGTGGAATCCCCGAATCCTGCAAGCGGGACACAGTCTCCACGCACAAAGCCACGTTTGTTTGTCGGGCACCGTAGAGAGAGTGGAATGCTTTGTTCACCGTGCCGACAAACAAATACTCGTCTCGTCGCATGAACGAGAGAATCTCTCGTAGCAGATCGTTGTCGCCGAAAACAATGTCGCTCATATTATACCATATATCATGAAAATTCATATTTTTTGGCCTCACGGAGCCGAACTCAGATCATCTTCGATAAATTGGAAATTCTGGGCACAGCCTTTTTATACAGTACTTTCTTCCACGAGCACGTGTCGTCACGTACACCCATGATGTACGCCTTCTTCCTGGCCCGGGACACACCGGTGAACAGAGCGTTCCTGTGAAAGTAGGCCGAGTTTGGCACGGTGTGGCAAATGACGTTGTCCACCTCACTGCCCTGAAAGCTGAAGATCGTGCTGGCAAAACCCAGGTCTAGGGCGTCCCTGATGCGACCCTCTATCTTTATCTCCGTCAGCCTAGGATATTCTTGTGGATCCGACCACCTCTTGACCAAGTACTTCTTCGATCCTCGGACTTCAACGATCTCGAGAAAGTCGTTGTGGTGGAAAACGGCAGGGTTTATGACCTCACAGTCTTTCACGCGAACTTTGCACCCGATCGGGAAAAGCACGGAGTCGTCGCCGAACAACGCGAGCTTGATGCCCGAGTTCAGCTGCTTCACCTCTATATTCGTGTGCGCAAACACGTGACAAGGAACTCCTCTCTCAACGTGCTCGAGGAACAACCGGATGATAGGATCGCGGATGATCACACGCCGCCTGTTGAATTTGTCGGTCTCCACGTGACAATCGTCTATCCCGTGCTCCCTGATTTCGAAAGTGTCGTCCTCTTCCATGAACGCCAGAGAAGATGTGATGATCCGCGGAAGATTTTGTGACAAACCAGACTTGGAACGGTGGTTGATTTGAAGAACCGTGCCCGGTACGCTCGACGACGCCATCACGTCCCTCAGTACAGAACCCTTGGAAATAGACTCCAGCTGATTATGGTCTCCGCAAAACACAACCCTCTTGAATGACGGAAACTCGCAGAATGCCGCGAGGACGGCCGATGTCTGGAAGATATCCGCCATGGAAGTCTCCTCGATGATCAAAGTTTCCACCTGCATGCTGCCGTCCGACTGCTGGAACTTCTTCATCATCTGGCAGGACCTGTCGGACGGGTTGAACTCCGACTTGTCGGCGTCCGGGTGCCATGTGTGTATGTGCCGGATGCCGAAAGCCAAAACTTCCACGCTAAAGGTGGACTCGGGGATCAGGTTTTTCTTCGCCCTCTGGTACACGACTTCTCTGGCGACGTGCGACGGTGTCAAGATCACCGTCCCGTTCGAGTTCTGAATCACCTTGCATAGAGATGACGTTTTGCCCACGCCGGGCATCCCGCAGATGTATGACACGCCGTTGTTCATGGCGATGTTGCACGCGTTCAGCTGCTCTTCAACCAGTTGCTCGTCTGCATCGGGATCGTTTCCAATCTCGATCTTGCTTTCCACCACAAAGTTTGTCTTCAAGTGGTTGAGAGACGCCTTGAAGAGCTCCTCTGCGTCGAAAACCTCCTTGGTAATCAAGAACTCCTTCGATCCAACCCTCTGTGCCATCACGATCTTCTCTCGGTACATCATCTTGAAGGCTGGCATGTCGTTCGCCCGTATGCCCGACACGGGTATCACGGAATCGCCGTTCGAGCGATGGCCGCGGTAGTTTTCGTTTAGCAGGTCGGCTGCACGGACGTGAAGATCGGAAGCGTCGTGCCCCATGATGCGGCAGACGTCTTTCATGCCGTTCCCGTTCAGGTGTATCAGGCACTCGGCTCCGAATTTGTTCATGTACTTGATGCCGCGCAGACAGGACGATGCACAGCTGTTGCTCGAGCACGCCTTGATTACGCCGGCGAGGTTTTCCGTCGTGCAGTTCTTCGAGAATGCGTGGTCCACGCGGCTCAGTGCCCAAACCAACGCAATGTTCTTATCGAACCCACTGTCGCCGCTCGACGAAGGACTGCCGAGCGTGATGACCCTCGCGGTCTCGCTGATGATGCCGAAACACACGCTGTTCTTCAGGAAAACTTCGCCTACATCGTAAACCCTGCTGTCGCCGACGCCAAAATTCACGAACTTTCCGCTCCTTTTGTAGCACTGTGTTTTGTCATCGTACTTTATCGTCGACCCCACCACTTCGTTCTGCTTGGCTCGCTTTGCCGTCGCCATTGATTGCGCGGGGTCTGAGTCTGAAACGATAATGAGATGCTTTGTGGCCATAGTTACGCGTAAATTTAAAATTTGGTTCACCCGAAGGGCAACGCGTCGACGTACGCGTAAGCTATGTCGGCCATCTGGTCATGCGTACGCCGATTCATTTTGCATGAAGAGTATTCCCTGTGACCAAACTCTTCTCCATAAAACGTCAGCAATTCTGTTCCCCGAGGAAGGTCTTGGATGACAACAATGTAGGCTATTGGAAACGGCACCTTTTTCAAGAGAGAACGTTTGATGTCCGACCTGGATATGTGGGGGTTGGTTGTCAACAAGCAGTTCGGCAAACAGCCTGCGTTGGCCTCATTGATTTGGCACGCCAATTTTTTGTACTTTTCCAATTTTTGAATCCGAGGCAGCCGCGGGTCGCCATCCACGGATAAACCTTTGGCAGTCCCAGGTCTTCCATACTTCGTGAAGTAGTCCGCGGCGATAAGGTATGTGCGATCATTGTCTGTGCTCACGGTGTCATCGTCACTTATGGTGATGCCGTAATAGGGCAAGATCGTACCGGCCCGTACATCATTCACGCAGAAAACCCCTGTCCCGGCGTTCTCAGCTTGCTTAGATTTCCTGCACTTGAACATACCGTCCCTGTCTACTAATATCGACGACACCATGTTTTCTTAAATTGTCTATACATTTTGTTTTTTGGTTTTACGACGCTTTGCCGAGACATCCTGCCGCAATTCCTTTCAAGGATGCCAGTTCTTTCAAAGAAGAGAAGGCGACCCCCAAAGTTTCCTTTGAAACATCAATGGTTCCTTGAAGAATGAGCTTGCCTAAATCAAACGAAAGGGGGAGAACCTTAAACACTTCTGTGAACAAATTAGGTACTATGCCGTCACTAAACTTGTTCTCATCCCCCTTCAAGATATAAAATAACGTGTCGACGAAGGATTGGGTCGCCTGACTGATAATTGATCCCAGATTGACGCCCGTCTTCACATCATCCACCTGTGCTTTCAAAACCTTGGCCAGTCCGGGGAGACCCGACTGGAAAGCCTGTAGAGAGAGCATGTAATCTGAAAAAAAGTCGAAAACCCTGCCAATGCCGTTAGTTGCAAGATAGCACGTCTCGCCAAGAGTCGCGGTGAGTATGGTAACCAACAGTCTCCAAACGGACACCAACTGGCTGAGGGAGAACAGCACGGTGCTTGTCACCGTCTGCACGACAAACGTTAGAATGGAGAAGATCGTCTCTCTGATGAAAGAAAGTGCGTTGATGGTGGTCTCGCCAACGAAGGACACTGTTGAGCCAAGCGATCGCAGAAGTGTCATGACCACAAACCTTGCCAGAATCACAGCCATGAGGATTCCATTTGCCAGAGTGGAAATTACCAAGGATGACACACCACAAATGATACCAACAATGACCTTCATGATCAGTTTGACCGCCTGTGTGGGGGCCATGCTCTCACTTTATAAACTTACACAACGTCAATATTATGATTGATCAATTTGTCGTTTCGTTAAACGTGTTTGTGGATCACAAAGGTTCCATCTCTTGACATTGTCGTGTCTGCGGGTGGCCTGTGCTGAAGCAGATACCTGTCTTGAATGGAGACGTACCGTTCGTCATGGTACTCCCAGAACTCCTTCGACCCGAATTTGAACATACGGTTGGGGGTCGCCTTATACCAATTGACCGTGTCGTTAACAAGAACGCTTGTCACGGTGTTGTTGAGAATCAGACAACCAAAGTCTTTCGTGCACGCATCAAACGCATTCTTGAAGTGCACGGGCTTCTCAAACACGCCAAAAAAATTCTCATATAGGTTTCGCATGACGTTCTTGTTTCCTTCCTTGAGGCAAATCACGTAGTCTGTGTTGCTCCTCAGTGCAGGCGTGAGCTGCATGACGTGCTGGATAGCAACGATCAGCGTGATATCATAGTGTCGCCCGTTCATGAAGATAAATGTGAGAATTTGGCTCGTCAGCGCCTTCCGATTGTAACCCATGTCGTCCAGGACGATGACGACGCGCAAGTCTGTATCGCGATCAATTTCGCCAATGTCCTTCTGCAGCTGCAGACGTTTTTGCTGTTCGACAATCTCTGTCAACTTTCCCTCCACGTTCTTCTCGTCAAAAATAAAGGAATCGGGAATGTGTCTGCAAAAAAAACGGTTGCTCTCTTCCGTGGCCGAAAAAACACACGCCCTAGGCACTTTCTGCTTATTGAGGTAGTACAGAAGCTCCGCGATCACGACGCTCTTTCCAGTGTTTCGCTTGCCGATTACCACAGCGTTGCATTTGATGGACATTGCGGCTCTACAGTCGAACCTTTTTAGGTTGACGTTGATCGAACCCGTAGTTGACGCCATCGTTGGTGCTTCCGTTATTCATGTGCAATAAAAAAAGTTCATGGATTAAGGCAGGTCTCGCGTGTTGAACAGTTTTCGCGTTTGGCCGTTCTCGACGATGGTTGTCCCCGTCCAAAACCGTGTACCGGACATCGGACACCTTTTTTTTGTCACAATAATATCCCTGTGTTCATTGACTATGTTTCTGCCAACAACTGATAGCTGAAAATCAAAACCCGGAGACCTTGGGTCTGTATATCTCATGATGCTTTTTGACGGACGTTCAACACCAAGCGTGTTCACGGTCGCGCTCAAATCATGAAGAACTTTCCTGGCGATAGTAATTTGTTTTTCTTTATTACGAAAAATCTCTATATCGGGCTCTTTAATCAATTCTAAGGGAGCAACCGTCGCCGGGAGCGGATTCAAATCATGCCAGTATCTTATCCTCAGTTCGATATCGTACATGTCCTTGTTCACAACCATGGCGGTCATAATATCTTCTAGGAAGGCGCCAGAAGAAGCGTATATTTGTCTATTGATGGCACACAGGGTTAGGAACCCGATTCTGCACCGACCTTCGAATCCGCAATCAGGGCTTGCGAGCACCGTCGACAGATTGGTAATGTCAATATATTCCTCGTATAGTGAAAGATAATCATGCGATATTGCTCGGATCGCGTAAGGGAAGACGTTTTGAATTGTCGCGTCGCTCCAGACATCCACTTGACCGTTTATGCTCGTGTCAGACATCCACTTTCTCATCTGAAGATCACTGGATGAGACATGAAAACGTCCCCTGTCTGTGAGTACGCTGCCACCAACACTCACTTCGAAATTTTCATTTCGACGTATACCGCCCGCGAACAAAAGTTTTACAAACGCTTCGTTCCAAGGATTCTCTTTGTGCAGTTTTACACTCGTAAAGTCTGCATTATAACTTGCATTTTCACTCTGTTTATTGTTTTTCCTAATCCAATTCACGGCGTACTCGACTGATCCGCTTACCACACGGCGATCTTTGACTTCAGGAAACACCTTTTCTAGAGCCTGCAGGAAGCTCAACTCATGGCCATCAGCCCCGCCGATGCAGCAGCCCGTTGTCTTATCCAGCGTCGGGGCCGTGGGACCACATAAACCATTGTCGTCCGGGAGCGTGCGATACTGGTTCGGCAACGGAAGACATGCCACCTTGTTTAGCTCATCGTGGTCGGTTTCGAAACCACCCGCAAACATTGAAATGTGGCGCAGCTCATCGGGTCGTAAGTCATCAAAGTTTGCCCACGGCGTCTTTACAATTTTTTCGGACAGCAGTTCATAATTCTGTGAGACGGGGCCGCGGGAATACACACGCAGACGGTACTCGGTATTGGATTCGAGGCTGCTTACGGCATATTGCGTCTCCTTGCCCTCGGCGATCGTTTCTTCGACTCCACCCTGCTTTTGAACGGTCAGTTTGAAAGACACTCCGGGATCGAAGCTCAGCGAAAGACTCCGGTGCTTCAGGTTCCACACCCGTATCATATTCTTGTTTGTCTATCCTGACGACAACATTTTTTTTCATACTTTCATAACTAAATGTCATTCATATCATTTGAATTTCGGTGGTCATGGTCAAACTCTCCCCGGTCAGCGGGCTACGTTGTGGCGACGCCATGACTGACTCATCGTCTGACGCCGAGACGGTCATTTCTTGCGAGCGAACGCTTCCAACGGACCAGTTGTCGTTCAGATGGTCTACCGCGTTCTCTCCATGCTGGTGTTCGCGATCACCGTTGTTTACGTTTACATTGTTTTCGAAATACGTGTAATTACCGTCGTGGTCGCACACACGAGCAATTCGTCCGCCGTGAACTTCGCGCACCATGTCCGTTTTGACAACGGCTTTTCCGTCCGGAACCACGTACATGACGCCGTCTCTTGCAACAAGCACGAGGGTGCCGTCGCACGGAAAACCGGGCGTCATGTACTTGTTGAATTTCGGGCGCGTGTCGATCGGTGCACATAGAGCGATTTTTATCGCACACAGTCCCGATGCAAAAACAACGCAGAAAATTACAACGATCGCCGCGTCAGCAACCATGTGGGCAACACCTGCCATGGTGTTGGAGTGTGTGGTTGTGTGCCTGTGTGGCAAAGGTCCTTGCGATCATTGTTTTCTTTGAACAATGGCACAGAATATTTTTATTACTTCAACGTCACAGGAACGAAACGATCACCTTTTCGCAACACTCCAATCCCAAGATTCTGTGCGACAACACCCACAGATGATTCACCGCAGCTGACTTAACCGCCCTAGCCAACTTGCGCATCTTCCTTTTTCCTTCACCAGAGTTCTCATCATCTCCTACGACCAGAGACTCGTGGGCCTGCTCTACACTAAGTCCCTGCTCGAGCTTGTCCTTCACGACTGCTTCCATCTGAGCCTTCTTCTTGAAAACCGCGCGAAAACACATCGTGAGCGGGAGGTACTTGGTGTAACGATGGTAGGCGACCATAAACTGGTACGGCACCGGCGTAATCACCTCGCGCGTTGCGCATAGCGCCTGCTTCTCGTAAATTCTGTAGCACGCTATCATGTGCGCCGACCCATGCCCCTCCATGTATTTTTCATGCCAGTATCCCCCGCAACTGTTGAACCACTTGGAAACATGTGGCGGGAGTACGTCTCCGCCGAAAAGAACTCTCTCGCAAAGCACCTGATACACCACTTCTCTACGCCGAAAACGATCGCCACCCCTCCTGAACTCATGAAGCCGTTTCCCACAGACACGGAAGCACTCTTGATCGTACAGAGCGAAACAGGACACGTCGTGGCAAATCTTTATCAGAGCTCTCGCCATGGCGGCCGACGAACAGTAGTCGATGGCCTTGGCGGGGTTGGTTCCTGGCTCCCGTGCAACCATCTTGATCACATAGAGCGGTGTGCGTGGCATGGTTACGAGCACGCGAAGGTGGTGTTCTTTAAACGATCCGAGGTTGGCGAATACCGTGAGATTAGCCCCTGAAACAATGGAGCGCAAAACCACGTCGTTCACGACGGGCTTGCCGGTCATAGCAGTGTACGAAAGGGGTGTGCGGGGCATCGTACAGATCAATTGGGGGTGGGGAGAAGAGAGGGAGTGAGCA
>Ga0206126_10002461_pt1 | contig 20023 bp, 21 predicted proteins | sample Helgoland_Spring_5_FD_148621 | JGI IMG/M metagenome (GOLD analysis project Ga0206126, IMG submission 148621) | Pelagic subsurface seawater microbial communities from Kabeltonne, Helgoland, North Sea - Helgoland_Spring_Bloom_20160412_1 | ecosystem: Environmental > Aquatic > Marine > Epipelagic ...
ATATTGCTACGCTTGCCGATAATCACGCACAAGAGCTTGCTATGGCTCAAATAAAGCTAAACACGGAAGATGCCAAGGGCAACTGGTTTCAGTCTAGCTGGAGGCCGTTAGCTGGTTATGTGTGCGTAACAGGATTAGCGGTTAATTTTCTTATATCGCCAATAGCGGCAGGGTTTGGAGTAATGATTCCGCAGGCTGATCTATCTGTAATGATGCCGGTGCTGGGTGGATTGCTTGGAATTGGGTCGCTAAGAACATTTGAGAAGTTAAAGAAGATCACAAAATAGGAGTATAAAATGACTAAGCCAAAAAAGAAAATACGCTTATGAAAATGATAAATAGCGTTTCCCGCTTCATTTTAAGCATTCCGGTTTTGCATAGGGCGATTAATATAGTGTTTTTGTGTCTGCTTTTCTGGCTTTCATCACGATTCTTTATACCGTTTAGCAATGAGAATTTAAGTTTTTATCAGAATATTGCAGGTGGCCTGTCCATTGGATATCTAACAATGTCATTTCAAGGCGTTTCTGGCACCGAAAGCCACAGAACGCAGATGACAGCTATATTTATTTGCTTGCTATCACTTCTGTCGATTGTTGCTCTATGCTTTCCTCAAGTTTAAAATCAGCTCAAGAGGCGCTTGATTCGTTTTCTGCTGACATGGCGCTATATAATGATCAACTTAAAGCCGGTGTTCATAATCCGGCGCTAGTAGCTTTGGATAGAATAATTAATGGTCAAAGCGTTAATACTGACTTTTACATTAGCAAAAGGATAGAGAGTGCTAGATCGAAGGGGTGACGATGAAAACTTTATCGAAGAGTGCAAGCGCGGACAATCTAAAGCTGTAGAGACTGTCGGCTTTATTCAGCATTTTATGACTTCTGCGCTGCAAGCAATAAACGAGCTTACGAGTAGAGTCGCTAAAAATGAAAGCGAAAATAATGCAAAGTTCACAGCTATTTTCAGTGAGCAGAAAGGAATTAGGGCTGATCATCAAAAAATCCTGAGCCTTCTTAACGAAAGCCAGTGCCGCAATGATGATGGTTTTTCGCAGGTAATGGAAAAGCTCGACACCCAAGAAAAGCTTATTGATTCTTTAAGCATTAAAGAGAAAAAAAGAAGTTTAAGAGAAAGTATAGCTAAAGGCGTTATTTACGCATTTATTATTTCAATGGCAATGATGGGTGCTTATGCGACATCGGTTATTTTGTTCGGTGAAGATAAAATTCAAAAAGTAATAGATTTAAAAAACGGCAAGGTAAAATAGTGTTACAATAAGCACAAGAAATTATTTATAAGATTCCTCCTAGCTTGTTAAAGCTACTTAGCCCCTTAGCTGGGGCTTTTTTTATTGTATTATGGTAAAATATCTGTAATCAAAAAGGTGTTTTATGGCAACGATCTCAATAACAACCGCGAACGATAGGACTTCTAATTATTCTCCTTCTGCTGGTGATGATTTTGTCTTGTCTGATCTTGCTAGTCTTATTGTAGATAACTCTACAGTATCAGTAGATATTGAGTTCAATAGTAGATTCCAAGAAATAACACTAGAAAATACATCTACAACTCAGCCAAATATTGTCAATATAGACGCAGGTGGCCTTAATGGTCAAAACGGAGCTATTGTTCTTGATGGTCTTTTGATATCTATTGGCACTGCTGACGGTACGGCATCGCAAACAATCCAGTTCCCCGCTGACGCTAACGGCGATTACCCATCTTTTGTAGGTTATTGCTACATAGATAGTGTTATTTACACTCAGATATCCTCGTTCACTGGCATTCGTAATGAATTTAGGGGCAGGCATTTTACATACGATAATGTAACCGGCGTGATGACGTTTGGTGACGGCACTAATGGTGATATGCCAAACGGCAATGTTCAGGTAGAGAATATCTATGTCGAGCTTGGCGGGTCTTCTGTAAATATAAGTGATGGCTTTATTCGCGGCAACGGACACTGTGTATTTGTAGATGGAAATTTTTGGAGCAATCCAAATATAACGGTGCAGTCATCATGGGGTATTATAAATAACTCTTCTAAGTTTCAGCCATATCAGTTTTTCAAGCATAAGTACTCTGCGATGAATTACATTGGTGTTGGTTCTGGCGAAAACGCTAGGATGACGCTTGCTGAGGACACTGTAGGCGATACAATAACTTTTCAAACTGAATCGACCTCATCTACAGAAGTTGTTGAAAACTTTAATGTACCTATGTGGGGCATTCATGAGTTAAGATATGTCGAGCAGAAAACCAGCACCTTCTCAAGAACAAGGCTTTATAACAACGGCGGCAGTGCAACATTAAAGATCATGCAGGGCTACGGTACTGTATTCACGCCGTATGGCGGTACAGATGGAAATTGGGTAATAGAGTGGTCAGATGGCTACAAAACGACTGATCTTAGCCCTTACCGACTGCACCATGGACGTTATGAGGATGCCAAACAAAATATACTGTATCGGCTCATAGGCGGCACTAATTGGTCAGGTGAGCGTAGCGGGATGACTCTGTTTGATATTGATGCGGGTGAATATGTCATCGGTAGCGGATCAGAGCAAATGGTTATACCGTCTGATGTTGCTGTAGATGAGATTGTAAATACCTCTGGCGGTGGAAAGCTCACGTGGAATAATCTTTTGTTTGAAGGTCAGGCAAGTAGTGGCACGCGGAATTTCAACTTAAATTCTCCCGCTGGAACTCTAATTGCAAACGTCTCAACTCCTAATATAACTGGCGGCGGTAATCAGGCAGAGCCTAATGCATCGTTTAGATTTGTTTCTTTTATTGGTCAAGATCCCGCTTTCAATTCTGGTATGAATCACAGTATTATTACTAAAGATGCTGCTAAAACGCTGGGGCAGATATGGTTTATGCCTCACGCGATAGCGCCTAATGGCGAGGTTTTATCTGGCAGCTTTGATGACTTGCTGTATGGCAGTGATAGGCTTTACATAACGCAGGTAGGCACAAAGGTTGCGACTCAATCAGATGTTATTAGCGGCTGCGGTATAGTTACAAATTTAACTATAAAGGGTTGGCTTACCGGTGAGTTTGCTTTTGAGTATAAGTTGTGGGAAGTGGGAACTACAGAACCTGCTACATACCAAACATTAACGGAAGCAAATGTTCAGGCTAGTCAAGCGGGTTACACTACAGCTACAAAATGGAACTTTAAGTACACGGTAGAGAAAATATCCGGCGCTGCTAACAGTGGGTATATTCAGGGCATCTATTTTGATTGCCCAGTTGATCCTTTATTTAAGTGGGAGCCGGAGGGGGCGCAAATACTGGTCGCGCATCCTGGCATATGGGATGGTTCTGGTGCGCTTCTTCTTAATGAGACTCAAGGCGGCTCATTTATTGGTTTTCAGTCCGTAAGCGGGGGAGTGGGAGCTTCTTTTTCTTTAAGAGAGGGGGTAGATTATGAGATTGGAGATACTCTCGATTTTAGGGCTGGGTATCAAAGTGGATTTGCGGCAGCGGAAAAATTAAGAATTTTGTTTGTTGCGGGAGAATCCGATATTCAGCTAGTTGAGCCGCAGGTTTTGAACCCGTATTACCCTGATCTTCAAATTGACGGGGCAACACAAGATTCTGCTAATGGCGGTGAGCTTTCAGTCGTTGGGGGGCAAGTAAAAATCGCCATAGATGATGCGGATGGCCGTTATGACGAAAGAGGTATAGCTGCATGGACATACTACCTTATGAATTCGCAGATAGGGTTGCAGTATTATTTCTTTGTTGGTGATTTGGTTTCGATAGCTGAATTTAGTTTGAAGTTAAATGTCCCTTTGGATAATATCGGCACAACGCAGATACTTTTCTCAAACCCGACTAGAGAGTCGGCGCAGCAGTATTTTCAAATAGTGCCGGTAGATAATACTTTCAATTTTGTTTTATACCCCTCTACAAGCGGATTAGGTATAACGAAGCAGCCAGTAAAGCCTATTTATATCGCTACTCCCGACTCTGTTTTTACAGAAGATGACAGGGTGACTCTAGAGTCTAGGTCGTCCAGTCTAGAGGTTCAAGCTATACCGACAAACCCATTGCTTGATGATGATGCTAGGCTAGATTATTTGGACTTGCCTATATCCAAGGCGGGATCGGTAACGGTTGGAGGTTCTATTGTTAAGCAGGCAGATAGTTTTGTTATCACAAGCGGGGTAGTATCTAGCGGTACATATCAAGACACCCATACGCAGGACGGTATTTATCATGTGATAACCGATGATGCTGGAGAGATTGATTTTTATTACGACTTTGATATAGGCGATTCTCTGGCAACGGGTTTTTCAATGTTTGCTGAAATGCAAGGGAATAATGACGACGCAACGATTTACGCGTACAACTGGGTTGATGATCATTGGGATGTCGTAGGGCAAATGTCTGGTGAAAATCATTTTGAGTTGCACCAGTTTAGCGGCGCACTATTTTCTGGTAGTGTAAGTGATTCGGGTATTGTTCGTATGCGTATAGCGGGAACTGGATTGACGGCAGCAACTATAAGTGTTGACCAGATATTAACAGGATATACCAACCTTGCAGTGCCGCCGGATAATGCGGGAATCGCTAGTATCTTAGAAGACACAAACGAATTACAGCAAAATCAAGGCGATTGGTTAACTGCGGACACGGGAAGTCTTGCAACAGGAGTGCAAGCGGTTACACTAATAGATATCGCTCAGGCCGATGAAAGAGTAAGACCGGACAGATATCAGAAGCTGCAAAAGGATACAAAGGCTATTCTTGTTGATAAAATCGTCACTCAGGACGGTGACGATATAGACTTGGTAGAGCCATGAACTGGGCAGCTAATTGGTATAAGCGGGGTGACATTTATGTTAATCCAATAGATGAAATTGGTGTTAATGTAATAACCAACAATATTGGCGTTGATTGCCAGTCAATAGATATAAACTCATCTTTTAAGCGGGTTGAAATTGGCGTTAATGTAATTGAATCTGACATTGAAGAAGAAATAAACACGGTGGATATTGGGTTATGAGTTGCGAAGCGATAGTGAAAATAAAGCAGGGTAAAACTAAGTCTATCGAGTGGTTTGTTATCGTTGATGGCGTAAGGGTATCTGATTTGGCTGGGTGGGCTTGCAGAGTTCAAATAAGATTAAATGATGAAGATCAAACCGAATATCTTAATAGGGTTATTACCACTCTTAACGAGGAGGGCAACGCTTTTCTTATTAATATAACATCAGAAGAGAGTAACATTCCTGTTTCTGATCAATATATCATCGCCGCTCAGTTTGAAAATACAGGTTTGGGCATAAAGGACGAGGGCGATAGGCGATTGGAGATAGAGAAGTCGTGGGTTTTTGATAGTGTTTAGCGTTAAAGATGGTGATGTAAAGGATCTTGAGTCAAAGCTAAAAAAAATAAAAGATAAAGCGATACCGTTTGCCGTTAAAAACACACTTAACGGACTAGCTTTTGAGGCTAGAAAATCATCAATATCTGAAATAAAACAATCAATGATGCTGAGAAACGCATGGACAATAAAGTCTATTCGAGTGGATAAAGCGCAGTCGTTAAATATAAGCCGCATGGAGTCTATCGTTGGCAGCACAGCCGATTACATGGAAAAGCAGGAGTTCGGCCATACGGAAGTAAAAAAAGGCGAAAGCGGCGTGCCACTAGCAACCACCACCGCATCAGGTGAAGGTAAAGGCGCAAGACCACGTAAAAGGCTGCCAAGACGAGCTAATCAATTAAGCCAAATCAATCTTCGCAGAGGTCGAAGATCCCCAAAGAACAACAAGCAAGCCTTATTATTTAAGGTTCAGGACGGAATAAGGACAGGCCAGCGTAAGTTCTATCATGACTTTGGTGGCGGCAAGAAAAAAGGGATATTCAGAGTTAAGGGCGGTACTAAGAGATTTAAGCGCGGATGGCCTAAAGGTGCAAGCATAGATATGCTTTACGACATGACCGAAACAACGGTAAAGATACCAAAGAACCCATGGCTTCAGCCAGCAACACGAGACGCAGTTAAAATGCGCGACGAAATATACGGCAGGTCTCTTCGATTCCAATTGGACAGAATCAAATAAGCGCTTGAATAGTGCAAATAACCCGAATATAATAATGCAAAAGATGCAGGAATAGCGGGATTATATGAATAAACTAACAAGACGCATACGAAACAAAGGTTATACCCTTCACGAATTCCTAGAAAAGATAGGTATGAGCCTGCGCTGGTATCGTATGCACGAGAAAGAAGATTCGCCTAAACACCATATTCTAGTGGGAAAAGTAGATGATTTAGAAACTAAGCATTGGTGATTATTATGGATAAGACTACAGAAGAAGTCGCGGAGATATAAAATGATCGAACATCACGGCATTAATATCATTGATCGCTCATCAATAAAAGATTTAAAGCGTGTGGCTCACGGTTGGGGATTGCCTAATGTGCATAATGTTTTCCCGTCGCTTAGAGTGGCGAGGGTATGGATAAAACGAAACTGCGGATGCTGGATGATGTCGCATACAGTACGCTTACCCGGCAAAGTCAATATGGTTACACTAGATGGTTCGTTTGAGGTTTAGTGTTATAATTAAAGCGCACCTAGGTTTAGCGGCCGAAATCGGGACTTCAATTACCCCGTTGGTGCATTCCTCATAATTGACAGCCCATAATTGGAGGCTACATAGTGCGTACATACACAAAAAACCCAGTAAATAAAGATGATGTTTACCCAACAAATAACTGGGGAGACATCATGATCGTTGATTCTAGCGATTCGAAAAACGTAATGGTTAGATTTGTAAATACAGGAAACACTCAGCGGTCAGCAGCTAGCAGCATACGTCATGGATATGTTACAGATAGGACGGAAAGGGAGAGACTAGCAGAGAAAAGTAAAGTCTCTAAAAGACTAGAATCAATACGGAATATGGAAGAGCGTAAGAAGTCATCCAGCACTAAACGTATATCTAGAGAGAAAAATGCCGCTAACGTCAAGATAGATAAGTTAATGAAGCCTAGCATATATGGAGTTGGTTATTTGGGCGTAGGTAAGTATAAAGCCTATCTTTATGGATCAAAGCCAACTCAGCCTTATCAGATATGGAAAGCAATGATTCGGCGGTGCTACGGAAAAAACCAGCAAGATTGTTATGGCGGATGTACTGTTCATGAGTCTTGGCATAACTTACAGGTATTTGCTAAGTGGTATGATGAGAACTATCCAAAGGATGCGGGTAATTCTGTATACCAACTAGACAAGGATATAAAGATCAGGGGAAATAAAGAGTACAGTCCTGAAGCCTGCCAGTTTGTCGCTCAGGAAGCTAATCTAAGCGCGAGAGTGTTTAGGTAGATTGATCAAATTACGATCAGGTACTGTGGAGACCCCCCTACCCTATGCCGTTTTGATTCGACCGTGCAGCTCTCTCACAAAAAGCATTAGTTGCATGAGTATTGCGTCTAGCTGCAAACGCATATAAAATAATTGCATGAAGCGATTAATGACAAAAGCAAAGTTTTCTCGAATAGCTGGCGTGAATCCGTCAACTATTGGCAGGGTCAGCAAAACCATTCTAAAAGATGCAATGGTGGGCACTAGGGTAGATGCGGCTCATCAAGTCGCGGTAGATTACCTTAATGAGAAGGGAGTCACTCAGGCTTTCGTAGCAGAAAATATTGATAATACGCCACCTAAAGTTGATGTTCCTCCCGCTATAACTAGCGAGTTTATCGAGGATAATAAAAAAATACTTGAAGTTCCTGATGATATATCCGCTTTTGCAGATATGACATTGAGAGAGCTTACCGAGCGTTTTGGCACAGATGAGGCGTTTAAGTTCTGGCTAGGAGCTACTAAAACGATAGAAGAGATCAATGAGAAGCGATTAAAGAACGCTCAGACGCAAGGCACGCTAATTAGCAGGCAGCTAGTTCATGTTGGTGTCATTGATACTTTTAATTCGGCTCACTTGCGATTATTGAAGGATGGAGCGAAGTCAATCAGCGCAGGGGTTATATCTAAGCACGAGTCTGGCGCTGGCTTGGCCGATATTGAGGATTATGTGTCAGATATATTGGGTTCGTTTATTAAGCCGGTAAAGGCGAAGATAGCTAGGGTGTTAAAAAATGCCTGAGCTAGATAATATCGGCGCTGACTGGTTGATCGAGGAAGTGGAGGCAATGCCTCACTCAATAGATCGCGTAACCCCTGTAAAGTTTAACGAAGAGAATCGGTATTTACCTCAAGGGGTATCGCCTCGCCCGGGTTATATCCGCTATGACCTATTTCCATTTCTAAAAGAGATTATTGAGTGCTTCGATCCACACTCACCTGTTCGCGAAGTAAATCTGATGAAGGGCGTGCAGACTGGCTACACCACTTTGCTTGAGTCTGTATTGCTGTATTACATTGCTCACGTAAAAACTCAGCCAGCAATGTTTATTACCGCTGATAAAGAGCTTGCCAGCGGTCGAGTTGATAACAATATCATTCCGATGATTAATGAATCAGGATTTTCGGATTTGGTTAGATCGGCTGACGAAGGCAATAGCAGGAAAACAGGTAAAACAAAAAATTACATACAATGGGAGGGCGGCGGCTTTCTCATATACAACGGGGCCCTGAATGCGGCAAAAATGCGCCAGTATTCCGTTCCTCTTATGCTTAAAGATGAGCTGGATGGATGGAAAAGAGAGGTAGGCAACGATGGTAACAGTGATGCCTTAACCGATGCTCGATTATCTGCCTACTGGGGTAATCGTAAAATACTGAGGGGTTCTACGCCATTGCTTGAGCCGTCAATGATTGGCGAGGCATACAAAAACGGCGATCAGCGAAAGTATTTAATACTGTGCAAATCTTGTGGATTTCCTCAAGAGTTAAAGCAAGAGCATGTCAACAAAGAGACGGGCATCGCCGGTGGTTTTCGCTGGGAAATGGAGGGTGGCACGCTTGTTCTTGAATCTGTGCGTTACTGCTGCGCCAATTGTGGTCACGATCATTATGAGACCGACAAAGAACGCATGTTTTCAGAAGAAAGCGGCGCACACTGGAAGCCAACCGCTAAACCGCGAGAACCTAATATAAGGTCGTATCACTTACCCTCGTTTTATAGCCCGTTTGGTTTTCGTCCTTGGTACAAGTGCATATCAGATTATCTTGAGAGTTTTGACACTGAAACTAAGCAGATAAAGAGCGTCAGCAAAATGCAGGAGTATTACAATAATACCCTTGGCGTTCCGTTTAAAGTTCTTGGCTCAAATATTCGATTTACCAGTGTTTCAGGTCATCGTCGCGCCGATTATCGTTTGGGTGAAGTTCCAAACACATACGCTGAAAAATACTCAGGCTCAAAAATTCTTTTCCTCACTTGCCAGGTTGATGTGCACAAACGTAATCTTGCCGTTTCTGTCATGGGATGGACTCGTGATATGCGGTGCTACCTTATCGATTACTGGCGATTTGAGCGAACCGATGAGGATGATGATTGTGCTGAAATTACTAGCCCGGTATGGGGTAGGCTTCGAGATATCATGGAAGAAAAGGTTTACACTGCTGATGATGGTAAGCAGTATCGAATTATGCAGACGCTGGTTGATGCTGGTTATGCCAACTCTACCGTAACGACGTTTTGTAGTGACTATGTTAGTGGCGTAATACCTATTTTGGGTCGTGACCGCGCAAGCAAAAACTCAACGATTAAAGAATTTGGTGAATTTACCACGCAGTCCGGCACAATTGGCTATCGCGTATTGGTAGATCACTACAAGGACAGAATAGCGCCCGTTCTTCGTCGCGACTGGTCGGAAGAAATGGGGGAGCAAAAAATATATCATTTCAATGCGCCGGTAGATATTTCAGACAAGCAATTAAAAGAGCTTACGGTGGAATCACGCAGAGAAAAGACCGATCCTAACGGAAACACTATTTACTATTGGCATCGACCCGGAAATGCGGCCAATGAGCTGTGGGACTTGCTTGGTTATGGTCATGCAAGCGTTGAAATATTCGCGTATAATTTGTGCATTCAAAGATTCGAGCTAAAAACCGTAGATTGGGATCAGTTTTGGAAGTATGCGGCAGAAGAGGCGAATGATTCGCAGTTTGGTAGAATTACACAGGCTTAAAATTGTGTTATTCTCTTTTTTATATTAATTTTGGGTTCGCTCTATGGACAACGCATTTATACAAGAAAGAATTACAGCGACCAAGGCTCAGATAGCGGTTTATGAAGATGCTGCCTTAGCATTGGGGGCTTCAGGCGTTCAATCCTATGTTATTGACACAGGGCAATCCAGAAATACCGTCACATCCGCTGACTTATCATCAATTCAGGCCACTATTGACTTGCTTTATTCTCGATGCGCCACTCTTGAATCAAGACTTAAAGGTAGCGGCGTTTCAATTTCTAGGGGTTGCTGGTAATGGCTAAGGGTTATTCATTAGATACGCCAGTAAACAGCTACAAGATGGCTTTAAAAGATCAGGCAAGGTCTGCGGGTATATTGCTGGCTGAAGACTTGACCGAAAACAATAATGCTTTTATTCCTCGCGCCATATCCGGTGGTTATGGCTCTGCGCCACAAATCCTGTCTGATTTTGATGGCGATAAGTTTTTTGGCGGCTTTGGTGCGACTAAAATATTCACTACCGATTACTGGACATTGCGCGAGCGATCAAACCAGTTGTTTACAGAAAACTTATATGCTCGCGGATTAATTCGTAGGCTTATTACTAATGAAATCAATACAGGGCTTGCGCCAGAATGCACACCCGACGAAGAAATAATCGGTGTCGCTGAAGACAGTCTCAATGATTGGACTGAAACAGTTGAAAACCGGTTTGGCGTATGGTCTAAAAACCCGATGCTTTGTGATTGGATGCACGCGGCCACTTTTGGAGCTATTCAGCGAGCCGCAAAGATGGAGGCGTATATCGGTGGCGATGTACTTGTTGTTATACGTTACGATCAGCGAACCAATCTGCCTAAAGTTAATTTGATTCGTGGTGAAAACGTACAAACCCCACTAGGCGGCGATGTAAAGTTAAGAAAAGGCCACGAAATTAAGCACGGCGTAGAGCTTGACAGTATTGGTAGAGTGGTAGCTTATTGGGTTCGACAAAAGGACGCGACAAGCAAAAGAATACCCGCTCGCGGCGAAAAGACAGGCCGGAAAATATCATGGTTGGTTTTTGGAACCGATAAGCGATTGGATGATGTTCGTGGTCAGCCATTACTATCTCTGATTCTTCAATCATTAAAAGAGCTAGATAGATACCGAGACTCAGCACAGCGTAAAGCCGTTATTAACTCATTATATGCTCTACAAGTAACTAAGTCGGCTGACAATCTAGGCACTCTGCCTACTCAGGCGGGTGCGATTAAGCGCGATGCTGTGACTGCGACAAGTCCAGACGGATCGGTGAGAGAAATCAACGCCAGCTCGCACATGCCAGGCATTACCGTTGATAATATGGCGAAGGGCGAAAAGATAGAGCTTTTAGGTGGGCAGGGTACTGATGTAAACCTTGGGCCATTCGAGGAATCTATTGTTCAGTCTATAGCGTGGGCTAACGAGATACCGCCTGAGATTTTACGCCTAGCTTTTTCAAATAACTACAGCGCAAGTCAGGCAGCGATCAACGAATTCAAAATTTATCTCAATAAAATATGGTGCGATTGGGGTGAGACGTTCTGCACTCCGATCTATATTGAATGGTTGATAAGCGAGACCCTTTTACAAAAGATCAAAGCCCCCACGCTGCTTAAAGCATGGCGTGACCCGCTCATGTACGATGTTTTTGGTGCATGGGTGTCTGTCGAGTGGTATGGCTCGATTAAGCCTTCTACAGATATGCTAAAAGCGGCCAAGGCAAGCAAGCTATTGATTGCTGAGGGTTGGTCTACTAACGCCCGTGAATCAAGAATGCTAACAGGCACTAAGTTTTCTAAAAATATCAAGCGAACTAAGCGGGAAAACGAGCTTAAAGTTGAGGCGGCTAGACCTATGGCTGAGTTCAGTCAAGAATTTGCCGAGCCTTCAATAGAAAGCGCTGAATACGACACATCGGAAATAGAGGCTATTATAGACGAGTATTTAGATAGCAAAGAGGATAATTGACTATTTTCCACCTATTAGATACTATTGCACATACAAGAGGAAAAATATATGTGGCTACTACACCACGCTGCAAGAGATTCTTTAAATTCGCTAGTTAAGTCTGGCATGACTCCATCTGCACAACAGCAATTAGAGTACGAAGCTAGCTTTGGCGAAGGTTCTGGCTCGTCTCGCATAATGACAATTGACGGAAGCACTGCAAGCATTAATATACATGGCGCACTTTCCTCAAAGCCTGATCTAATGGCCTATCTTTTAGGGTCTGGAAACACCACCTATTCTGACATAATCTCAGCGTTAGCTAGCGCAGAAAAAAACCCAAACATTAAAAATATTACTTTAAGTATTGATAGTCCGGGAGGCACAGTTTCCGGCTTGTTTGATGCTTTGGCTGCAATGGAGGCTATTAACAAGCCCATGAAGGCGGTTGTTTCTAATGTTGCGGCATCGGCTGCCTATGCTATTGCCGCTCAAGCAGATGAGATTGTGGCGACAAATGACGCTGCCCGATTCGGTAGTGTTGGGGTTGTCGTTCACACGTCAGTTTACGAAGAAGATATTGCTATAACCAGTACTAACGCACCCAAAAAAGCCCCCGATCTATCTACTGATGAGGGTGTGGCGATGGTGCGTGAAGAATTAGACGCGCTGCACGAGGTGTTTGTTGACTCAATATCTCGTGGAAGAGGTGCGTCAAGTGAAAAAATTAACGCTGATTTTGGTCAAGGCGCTACGCTATTAGCCAAGGAAGCATTAAAACGCGGCATGATTGATGGGGTTGCAGATTATCGCACCCAGTCTATTGTCGATTCAACCACCACCGCCAATAACGGCGGGAATTTATCGGAGATTAAATGTATGGATCTTAATACATTAAAAGCCTCTCACCCCGACCTGTATTCGGCTGTGGTTGAGGAGGGTGTTTCAAAAGAGCGTGAGCGTGTAAGTGCTCATTTAATCGCGGGTGAAATGTCTGGCGACATGAAAACCGCTTTATCATCTGCAAAAGACGGCACTGAAATGACTATGTCATTGCAAACCCAGTACATGATGGCCGCTGCTAATCGTAAAGACATTAACGATCGTCAAGACGATGACTCGCAGGCAGATGAAGGTCAGACAACCGACACTGCATCTACGGAAGCTGACGGTTTTGCGGCAATCTTAAAACTGACCGCCGAAAATTGCGGCGTAGAATTGGAGGCATAGGATTATGTCAAACATTGAAATTACAACCAATACATCACGCTCAGTTGTAGTATGGGAGCCTGTTTATATTGATAACGTTGTTACCTTTGGTGGCGCTGGAACATTAGCTGCTGGTACTATCTTGGCTCGTGATAGCGTATCGCTAAAACTTGTTCCTTATGTTAAAGGCGGCTCTACTAACGAAAACGGTATCCCTAAAGCTGTATTGCTTGATGCTTTGACAGCAACCGGAGCTGGCGATCTTACGGCTCGCCCGATTGTCGGCGGTCGATTGCGTGCTGGAGACGTCGTTATTGATGCTGACGGTGATGCTTCAAACGTAGACGCGGCTGTTGAAGATCAGTTGCGCGACTACGGCATTACTTTACTAACCACAACCCAGCTAGCAGAGCTGGATAATCAGTAGGAGCTACGATTATGAGTGTAGAAATTAAACGTGAAGGCTGGTTACAGCTATTTGCTCAAATGCGTAGACCTTCTGGCTTTTTAAGTCGTCGATTTACGGTTAAACCTGGCGGAATGTACAATGGTGGCAAGGTTGCTATTGACATTCAGCGATTTGGTGAGGATGTGGCTGTTGCAGTTAAAAAATGCACTGGCTCAAATCTTAATGACATTGATGAGTTTACTACCAAGGAGTTCACGCCGCCTAATTATGGTGAAGCATTCCCTATTGATGTTTGCGATTTAATGGATCGCATGGCTGGCGTTGATCCGTTTACCGCTGCATACAACGATTACGCCTCTCAGCTAATGGCTAAGATGGCTCAAGGTTTTATGTTGGTAGATGATAAGATTCAGAGAGCGGTTGAGCTTCAAGCTTCGCAGATTCTTCAAACAGGGCAGCTAACGCTAACCAATAGTTCTGGCGATACGGTTTATGATCTTGATTTTAAGCCTAAAGCGACACATTTTCCGACTGTTGGCACGGCATGGTCTAGCGCTGCAACCTGTACGCCTATTGATGACCTACAGGGTTTAGGTAACGTTATTCGTAGCGATGGCAAGGTCAATCCAAACCGTTTAACCTTTGGCGAAAGTGCTTTTAGCGAGTTTATGGCGTCCGATCAGGTTAAGGCGCATTTAGATAATCGCCGCATTGAGTTTGGCTTTGTTGATCCGGCAATGGAAGATTCAGGCGCGGTTAATCAAGGCCGTATTTGGATTGGATCTTATGCTTACGATATGTGGACATACCCAGAAGAGTACACCAGCCCTGAGACGGGAAACCCTGTGAAATATATCGGTAACAATAAGGTGGTTATGGATTCAAGCAATACGCGCTTTGATATGACATCTGCTCGCGTTCCTTTACCGCTTGGACCAGACCCTCGTGTTGCTGGATTGCTGCCCGGTCGCATGTCGTCAAGAGAGCAGAGTTTTGACGTTACACCAAACGTTTACACTACGCCGAACGGTAAGCAGATTATGGGTGAGCTAGAATCACGCCCACTGCTTATCCCCGTTCAAATTGATGGTTTTGGTTGCTTAACAACTACCGTTTAATAATTAAAAGCCCTGAAATATGGGCTTTATTTTAGGAGAATAACAATGACCTACTTTGTAGAAGAAGGTAAATCACTTACAAGTCGTAAAGGTGTGTTAGCGCCTCACGATAAAGTTACCGCTGAAATGATTGGCGATGGCAAGCAGCTGGAGGTTTTGCTTAATAAAAGATTTTTGTATAAGTCTGAAAAATCAAAACCAGAAGCAGAAGCGGCAGCTGACAAAAAAGCCAAAAAAGCTGGTGAAAAATCGGAAGCTGACAAGTAATGAGCTTGCGGGTTCAGGCAGAGAAAGACTTGGCGCATATTTTGGAAAATCCAAAACATTTTGGCTGGCCTTTATCTGTTACTGATCCCGATGGCAACACTAATAGTGATGTTATCTATGGTAGTTCTGGCGACATTGGGCAGGTTATTGATCCCGACTTAGGTGTTGCGGTAGCAGGTAGAAAGGCTTATGTATCTATAAGAATTTCCACCTTGCAAGATCAGGGGTTGTGCATTCCGGTTGCGGTTCCAGAAAAGAGCAAGAAGCCATGGCGAATAGGTATTAGTGATGTCAATGGTAATTCATATTGCTTTTACGTGATTGACTCAATGCCAGATCGCACTATTGGAATGGTTACTTGTGAAATTGGGTTGTACGAATGATTAGCGATCTCATCAATAAGCAAGATTCGTTTGAGGTTGTTAGAGATAAAATTGCATTGATACTTGCTACGGAATCAGAGAGCCAGCAATCATTAGCGGTTGCGGCTGGTGAAGATCCGGCGCAATGGAAGCTTAGGGTATTCACCGAAAGGTCTCAACCTTGGAATGATTGGTACGTTAGCGGCGCACCCACCGATAGAGCGCCCATAATTAATGTATGGTATGAAAATGGATCATTCGATAGCTCGTCTGGCGATGTTATAAAAACACAGCTTCACCGAGCTATTTTTAATGTTGATTGTATCGGATTGGGGGTTGCAAAAAACACGGACGCAGGACATGATTCTGCTGACGAGTTGGCGGCAAAAGAAGCTCAAAGGGCAGCGAAGTTAGTAAGAAATATATTGATGTCAGGCGTTTATACGCGCCTTGATTTAACTGGTACGGTATTTAGAAGGTGGGTTAATTCCATATCATTGTTTCAGCCTAACCTATCTGAAAACTCAGCGTTTAATGCGTTGGGTGCTAGAATATCGCTGGCGGTAGATTTTAACGAAACATCACCACAAGTTTCTGGTCAGCCATTAGAGTTGATAAGTATAGATATAACACGTTCGGAAGATGGCCAAATATTGGCCGAGACTGATTTTATTCACACGGGAGCACCATAATATGGGCATTTCTACAGCAATAGATGCAAGCGCGGTTGCTCGCGTTGTAGGCATTCAGACTGAATTTGTTGATACGAGAAACGGTCAAACCGTTTTCCTGCCTCAGCGAATTGCGGTTGTTGGTCAGGGTGCGACAGCATCGGTATATTCAAACACAAAAGCGCAGGTGTTAAGTGCGTTTGAGGTGGGTCAAGCCTACGGTTTTGGCTGTCCATTACATTTAGCTTGTCAACAGTTATTCCCGGTAAACGGTGATGGCGTAAGAACTATCCCTGTGACCGTATACCCTCTTGATGATGATGGTGCTGGCACGGCTTCGGCTGGCGATATTACGCCAACGGGAACAGCTACAGAAACAGCAAGCATTAGAGTGCTAATCAACAATATTCCCTCTGCTCAGATTACTGTTGTAACCGGCGAGGCGGGTACAGATTTAGAGTCTCGCATAACAGACGCGATTAACGCTAACGTAGATATGCCTATGACGGCGGCGGCTGGTGCTGATGTTGTCGATCTAACAAGTAAATGGAAAGGCGCAAGCGCAAACGATTTAATTATTGAAATTGATGGTGCTGTAGCAGGCATTAATTTTGCTATTACGCAACCTGCCGGTGGTGCAGCTAATCCCGATGTGGATGACGCGCTTAACCAAGTGGGTGACGTATGGGAAACGCTAGTTATTAACTGCTTAGATTTAGCCGATACAACCACTTTGGACAAGTTTCAAACATGGGGCGATGGGCGATGGGGTGCGTTGACTCGAAAACCAGCGATTGTATTTACCGGTAATCCATCAACTACAGTAGCAAACGCTATCGCTGTTTCTGATACACGGAAAACCGATAAGGTTAATGTTGCTACACCTTTGCCGGGTTCGAGCGAGCTACCTTTGGTTATCGCCGCTCGATGGGTGTCACGTATTGCGGTTAGATCAAACAATCAGCCGGGCTATGACTTTGGTAGTTTGCCGCTAACCGGTTTGACCCCCGGCGCTGATGGCGACCAATGGGATTACCCGTCACGCGATGCAGCGGTTAAGGGTGGTAGCTCTACGATTGAAATTAAAAGTGGCGTACCGAATATATCGGACACAGTTACCTTTTTCCATCCAGACGGCGACCCTACACCGGCTTATCGGTTTGTTGTTGATATTATCAAGCTGCAAAATATTATTTTTAATGTTGACCTTGAATTTGCTAGCACAAAGTGGGACGGTAAAATATTGGTTCCCGATGCTGATACGGTTATTGTTGATTATGCGGTGCAGCCAAAAGATGCACGCTCAGCGGCTGGTTTAATTACTGATAATTTGGGTTTGAACGGATTAATTAGCGATGCGGCCGGCACCAAGTCAAGTACACGAGCATTGATTAACGATCAAAATCCGAAGCGTTTGGATATGGTCATCCCGGTTAAGGTTTCAGGTAACGCCAATATCATTAGTATTGATCTTGATTTTGGTTTCTTTTTTGGTGGCGTAGGAGCATAGATTATGGCTACAGGTGGTTCAATAATTGGGTTAAGCTTAAATGCACGCCCGTTCTCAGTTCCTGCGGATGCCGAAGGGCAGCGTAAAACAGGCGGCTGGGAAAACGAAGTATCTATGAATGGCAATGGCACTGCCAGACTGCTTAAAACGCGTGTAGCGTTGGCTATTGATGGCATCACTATTGCTATTGACGATGATCGAGGTGACGCTGAGTTTCTTCAAGAGCTGCAAGACGGCACTAGCTTTTTTGCTATCACAATCACATTTGCGTCAGGCATCACTTATCAAGCTCAAGCGCAGATTGTTGGCGAGACACAGATAAGTTCGGCTAATACGACGGCAAGCATTTCATTGTCTGGACCGGGAACACTAACCAAGCAGTAGGGTATTCATTGGCGGTGTCGGCTGCCCTAGCCTTTACCCTAGCGGGGACACTGCCACCAAATAGGGCAATATTATGAGTAAAATTAACACAGAAATGGCAGAACAAGAGTTTGAGAGGTTCGCAGAGCGTTGGGATATTGAGACCAACACGGCGCGAATGAACGAAGAGTCTGCGGAAGGATTCCAGGCTTTAAAAGATCGCATTGTTCGAGCGATTGAAAAAGGTCGTGCGACCATTGGTGACAAAGGAAATTTAACGTACGCTTTGTATGAAAGTATAGGCGATGTAAAACACCTTGACTTTTCTGTTCCTAAAGGTTCGGCCTACATGGAAATGGATAACTACAAAGACAAGCAATCCATGCGCAAATTATTCGCATTTATGGGCGGCATGACTAAGCAAGATTCTAAGATTTTTGCTAAAATGGACGGCGTGGATGTTAAGTTTTGTCAAGGTGTTGCCACGCTTTTTATGGTGTCGTAGCTACTTCACTGGTTAGATCGGGTGATGACTTTCGATACGATCCGCAACCAGACTTTGGGCAAGCGGATCAGCAGCATTCAAGGGAAATTGTTTATCCTGAAATGCTGGTTCAGATAATGCAGAGCTATCAAAGCCTACCCGATTGCAGGACGCTATCTACGACTGACATTCGCTTTCTCTACAATCAAATTAGAGAGTCATTAAAAAGGCAGACGAGACCAGAATAATGGCTAACAGATATTCCATAGAGACGGTATTTAAGGCGATCGACAATATGACCGCCCCCGTTAGCCGTATGCAAAATTCGGTTCGCAAGTTTACTCGCTCTATTGATCGTGGGTTAAGAAGTGCTAATCGCTCCGTTGATAACATCAATAAAAATCTTTTTAAGCTTGGCACTGCTGGTTTGGCGACTGCTGGTATTGCTGCATTTGCCTTGCAGAGACAGCTTGCCGGTGTTGCTGATGAAGCGGACAGGCTGGCAAAATTGTCAAGGCGCATTGGCTTCCCTATAGATGAGCTGCAAGAGTGGACTTTTGTAGCTTCTCAGGCGGGGGTCAACAGTTCGTTATTTGAAAGCTCTATTGGCGCTTTTACTAAGCGTCTCGGTGAGGCTCGCGCAGGCACTGGCGCTCTTGTCACTATGCTAAAAAAATCAAATCCTGAGCTATTAAAGCAAATATTAGCCGCTAACAGTACGGGAGAGGCGTTCAATATTTTGGTTGACGCTATGCGTAACACGGAGAATGCGTCCGATAGAGCGGCACTAGCTTCTGCTGCATTTTCAAGAGCTGGCATGAAGCTATCAAACATTGCTGATATGTCGGCAAATTCAATAGCCGAATTAAGAAAGCAGCAAAGGTTAAACGGCGTCGTGACAAAAGAGCAAGCGGCGGCGGCAGAGGCGTATAACGATGCTATAGACTCCGCAACAAGAGCAGTTACCGGCCTAAGAAATGACGCTCTCGCGCCACTTATGCCAATGCTAACCGATGGAATTAAGCAGTTTAGATTGTGGACTATCTCGAATAGAGAATTGATAGCGACAAAAACGCAAGATTTTATTCGTTTGATTGTTGATAATGCTGGCAATTTCTTGACCATCGCTAAAGGATTGGTGCAGGTTTTGGCTGGCTGGCTGGCGCTAACTATCGCTCTAAAGGTTGCTACACTGGCATTTAACTTAACGATGATAGCGGCTAAAACTGTTATGTTCGCGTGGTCTGTATCCACTAAGGCTTTAGCTATATCTATGGGAATATTTAAAGGTGTTCTTGCTGCGGTGCGAATGGGTGTGATTCTATTTAATATGGCGCTTTACGCTAATCCAATTGGGTTAATAATTGGACTTATTGCGGGGTTAGTTGCAGCCGGTGTTTTGCTGTATAAAAACTGGGATAAGGTAAGCGAATTCATGGGTGGAGTGTGGGATAACATAAAAGAATCAGCTAAGAGTGGTATTGATTTTGTTTTAAAAATACTTGATAAAGTTGTCGCCCCATTTAAA
>Ga0206126_10002467_pt1 | contig 20002 bp, 12 predicted proteins | sample Helgoland_Spring_5_FD_148621 | JGI IMG/M metagenome (GOLD analysis project Ga0206126, IMG submission 148621) | Pelagic subsurface seawater microbial communities from Kabeltonne, Helgoland, North Sea - Helgoland_Spring_Bloom_20160412_1 | ecosystem: Environmental > Aquatic > Marine > Epipelagic ...
TTCACGGATGAGGAGTTAGTCTTTGCTGCTTTACATCACGACTTAGGTAAGGTTGGTGATTTGGAACACGACTATTATATTCCACAAGATTCAGATTGGCATAGAAAGAATCAAGGTTCTATCTATAAACATAATCCAGCACTTCAATATATGAAAGTACCTGATAGAGGATTATGGTTACTTCAACATTATGGAGTTAAGGTTACTGAGAAAGAATATCTTGGAATTAAATTAACAGATGGATTATACGATGATGCAAATAAATCTTATTTGATGTCATACAATCCTGATTTTAATCTTCGTTCCAATATGGCTTACATCCTTCATCAAGCTGATATGATGGCGACTCACATTGAATTTGACCAATGGAAACGTGGTGAAGAATCAGGTGAAACAACTAATACAAGAGTTCCAAAAACAAAAGACGAACAAAAGCAAGTAGACAATCTCAAAAATAAATTTGATGAATTGTTTAATTAGGGGATAATATGTGGATAACACTTTCAATAATATTCTTTTTAATTAGTGTAGTTGCATCTACATTATTATTTTATTCATTAAAAAGAATAACACAATACGAAGAATTTATTTTACAGATTCAACAAGTAATTAAATTCTCAACAGACAAAATGAAACTTGTAGATTCTAAAGGACATTACGAATCAGATGATGAAACAGGTTTTTTCTTTGAACAACTAAAACAGATTCAACTATCTCTTGATGGGATATTTGAAGAGGAGGCTACAGATGGCAAAAAAGAAAAATAAAGAAGTTAATGATGTTAAAGCTGAGATTAAAAAAATAGTTAAAAAGAAAAAACGAAAAGTTTATTTCGGACAAGAAGTTCAAGATGCTGTTGTTGATTATAATTCATCGAATAGTGATAATGAAAGAAATGTAATTTATGGAACAAGAATACACAAGGCTTTTGATAAGTTAGCTGAAAACATAATCAATACATTTAAATTTACTTATTTTGATTATGGGTTCGAAGATGTTAAGCATGAAGTTGTAACTTTTATGGTAATGAATATGCATAAATATGACCACACCAAAGGTTCTAAAGCATTTAGTTACTTTTCAGTAGTAGCTAAAAATTATTTAATTCTTCATAATAATAATAATTATAAAAAATTAAAAACGCACGATGGTATGGATGTATTAGATAAGCAAAAAAATATAAACAGTATAACTCAAACAGATTATGTAACTTTAACTGATGAAATTATTGAATATTTTGATGATAATTTAAATAGTATTTTTAAAAAAGATAGAGATTTAAGGATAGGATATGCTATTATTGACTTAATGAAGCAACGAGATGGTATAGAAAATTTTAATAAAAAAGCTATTTATATTTTAATTAGAGAAATGACAGATGTTGAAACCACGCATATAACATCAGTTGTGAATGTATTTAAGAAACATTATAAAAAATTATTAAATATTTACCATAAACATGGTTCAATAATGTACATACGTCCCAACCATTCGGGATCATTTTTTTAAATATTAAACCCACTTAATTGTGGGTTTTTTATTTCAAACAATTTCTTACAAATTTTATATTTATATATGAATAACTACATCTTGAGGAGATTGTATGTCAGACAATAATGAAATATTTGAGGGAAAAACTTTCCAAGATTTAACAAAAGACATCTATGAGAACACTACAAAACGTAAAGTTCAAATAGATTTGTTAATATCAGAGATACATGGATTCATTACAACGATTGATGATGTGGTTATGGTAGCTCCTATCATAAAGGAATATATGGATACGGCAGTTAAAAACGATGAACATCTCGTTAAATTAGCTGGTGTACTACAAAGAATTATAAGTAAGTCCACTGGTGGTGATGATGAGTCTATGTTATTATCAGATGCAGAAAAAGAAGAATTAATGGGAACACTTCAAGATACAGTTAATGATTTAACTAATGAACAGACTCGACTTGAAGGTATAAAAAATAAAACAATAAATCCAAATATTTCGGAGAGTTAAATGGGGTCAGTGTTTGTAACAGATGGTGATAGAAAGATAAGAGGTTTTGCTGGTAGAAGAGTAGATGTTCCTTTTTATTTACAATTTGTACCTGGTCATGTGGTTGATGTTGTCCATTCTGAAGAAAGTGCTGAATATGGTGGTAAAAATACTATAAATACCATTATTGCTTTACCCCACTATACTGATAAAGTTTATAAAACACGAGGTACTACTGGTGAACAATATAGATACTATCCATTATTAAGAAGTCATGGGGATGTCCCAACAAAAGGAGATCCGGTATTACTTTGTACAATTGGTAAAATTAATTATTATTTGGGGCCATTAAATACACACAGCAATAATCCAACTTGGAATGATGACCCATCTTTTAAACGAGAAAGATTAACTGAAGAAAATTTTGGATTAAAACAACAAAATATTAGTAATAGAGGTATAGATGGGGAAAGTTTTAATTTTAATAAAGAAATATATTATCCACGATTAGTAAAACGACATAAAACAAATTTAGATTTAAACAATAGTGTATTTGAAACATCTGGTGATACAATATTCGAGGGGAGACATGGAAATAGTGTAAGAATAGGAAGTCGTAGTAATAAACCATATATTTTTTTATCAAATGAAAGGATGTCTGATAATGATGAAGAATCTTTAGGTGATGGTAGTATAATCAGTATAACATCAGATGGTACATTATATGAACATTTTGAGACTTATTTAGAAGATAATGGAAAAGAAAGTATTGAGGTAAATGGATTTACATTGGCTTCAGACACTTTAAAAGAACCAAATAGATTTATGGGGACATTAGTTTCTCAAGTAAATAATAATCAAGATGTACAACAATTAATTTATGATTATAGTGGAAACCAAACATTAATTACTTCTGATAGAATAACTTTAAATTCAAAACTTGATGATATTTATTTATCATCAATTAAAGATATACATATTGGAACTGGTAGACATTTAACAATATCAGCTAATAAAGATTTAGTTATCAATTCTCAAAAAATAATTTTAGGTAATCCTGAAGTTGAAGGTGAACCGATGATTTTAGGAACTACTTTATTGGAATTATTAAAAGAAACTTTAGCAGTTTTAAAATCATCACAAGGTATTTGTCAAGGTGCACCAATTCCATTGGCTGATGAGACGGGAGCGCCAGGTGGTGTTAATGCTAAGATTACACAGATAGAACAAAAAATTGATACAATATTAAGTAACAAATATTATATAGAACCAAATACATAAGAGAGGTTAGTATGAAAAAGAAAACAACTACAAGAAAAACAATAAGACAAATCGTTAGAGAGGAAGTTGCTATGGCGATTCACGAAGTTATTGATGAGTTAAAACAACCATCACTATCATCACAATCACCAAAAAAACAACCAATACAAGAAAAGAAAAACTTTTCAAAAAACTCTGTTCTCAATGATGTATTAAATGAAACAGCTAATGGTGATGATTGGAAAACATTAGGTGGTAGTGAGTTTACATCAGATAGAATGAATGAATTAGTTGGTAGTCAATATGGTGATATGATGAATGGTACACCACAACAAGTTCCATCAAGTGACCCAATGAGTAAATTTTTAAATAAAGATTACAGTGAAGTTTTAAAAAAAGCTGAACAAAAACAAAAACAGAAATACGGAAAATAATAATGGGTTTAAAACAAGACTTACTTGATGCAAAAGTAGAAGCTCTTAAATTAGCAGGAGCTCCTGAACCTATTCCAACTGAAGCCTTAAAACTACAGATAGAATTAGAAACAGAAGCACTTGTAAAATTTCTATTATCTTGTCAATTTAGAATTACAGGATTAGCTGCTCCTGTTATATTGGAAGATTTTAAAATTCCACCACAAGAAGCAGATATTAAAAATACAGTAACAAGTACTGATATTCCTTTTCCAGGTGGTCTTGCTACAGCTCCAATACAAAATCCATTAAATGGTGGTATAAATGGTGTAATAACTAAAGATATTGATGTTGATAAACTTGGAGGTAATACTGGATTTTTACAATCTACTGGATATGCATTTATTGGTGGGGATCCAGATTCACAGAGTGGATTTGATGTATCCGATTTAGATGGTATAAGAGATTTTACATCTGTTGAATTATTTAGAGAAGACATTGAGGACTTATTATAATGGCTATTAAAGATACATCAAGAAAACCTTATATAGAAGATAACAATACTAAAGTTAAAATTGGTATTGATTTACCTATTCGAAGAGGTGATGATTTAGATGGATTTTTTGCAACTACTTCAACAACCATTGAAGCTGTAAAAAACAATATAAGAAATTTATTACAAACCAATGAAGGTGAAAGATTTTTTCAACCAAATTTGGGAATTAATTTAAAAACAATTTTATTCGAAAATGTTACATCTGGAAATTTAATAGGTATCCAAGACTCTATATTGGATAAAATAGAATTTTGGTTACCTTTCGTTGAGGTACGAGATATACAAGTTTTTAGTAGAAATGATACTACAGACATTGGAACAAACGAAATAAGAGTTAAAATATTATTTAACATTAAACAAGACCCAAACACTTTGGATTCTATAACTTTAAATTTTAATGATGATATAACAGAATCAGAATCAACAACAACAGGTGGTGGATATTAATTGGAGATAAAAAATGCCAAATTATGGTAAAGAAAATTTTAAAGAATCAAATGTAAATTATTTAAATAAAGATTTTGGAGCATTAAAAGAATCATTGATGAATTATGCTAAATCTTATTTTCCAGATACATATCGTGATTTTAATGAAACATCACCTGGTATGATGTTAATTGAAATGAATGCTTATGTTGGTGATGTATTATCTTTTTATATTGATCAACAATATAAGGAAATGTTATTACCATTAGCTGAAGAGAGAAGAAATATAATTACAATGGCTAAAATGTTTGGTTACAAAATAAAACCAATCGTACCCGCTTATGTTGATTTAACTTTTACATCTGATGTAAATGCTTCATCTGGAGATGTATCTAAAGTTGATTATTCGGATGCTAGTATTTTTAATGCTGGAATTGAAATAGTATCATCAACTAATTCTGATATTGTTTTTTCAACATTAGAACCGATTGATTTTAAAATTACAGGTTCTAACGATACCATTACAATTGGTTCACTTGATGACAGTGGTTTAGCTTCAACTTATACATTATCAAGAACTGTTAAAGCGGTAAGTGCAACTCAAAAAACACTTTCATTTCAAATAGGTGCACCTGAAAAGTTTAAAACAATTATAATACCTGATACAAATATCATAGACATAATTTCATGTGTTGATTCGACTGGTAATAATTGGTATGAAGTTGATTTTCTTGCACAAGATAAAGTCCCAATTGAAAACCACTATACAAATGATTCAAATAGAGAATCTGCTTATGAAACAAATACAGGATTATTATCAGATGAAGCTGTTCCTTTTTCTTTATCATATATTAAAGCACCAAAAAGATTTATACGAGAAACAAATCAAGATAACACCACTTCATTGGTATTTGGTAATGGTGTGTTAAAAGATGGTATAGATGGTACAATTGATCAGGGATATATTGATATGGAGCAAATTGGTATTGTTATACCTGGACAGACAAATGATTTAAATTCATCAATAAATCCACTTCTTGGTGATGAATATTCTACACTCGGTGAAACACCAAACAACACAACTTTAACCATTACTTACAGAGTCGGTGGTGGAATCAATTCAAATGTTCCAAGTGGTGATTTAACAACTTTACCAGGCAGTGTTGTACCAGCTTTAGATGGTGGAGCTACACTTGATAGTGTTACAAATAATTATCCAGCTCGTGGTGGTAAGGATGAGGAAGACACGATTGAAATTAAAGAAAAAGCTAAAGCTTTTTTCTCAACACAAAACAGATGTGTGACAAAAGAAGATTATGAAGCTAGAGTATTAAACATACCAAGTAAGTTTGGTAATATAGCTAAAGCATATGTTACGAGAGACGCTGCTGAATATGAAGGTACTTCGAATTTAAACCAAGTAACTAATAAATTAACTTCAGCTCGAATGAATTTCGATGACATACAGTACGCGATAAATTTACCTAATATTTCACTTGATACATTAAAACCTCTAATTCAAACCAAAATAAATGGTTATAATGGACTTCCAGATCCTGATTTAAGCAATTTAGCTAGGGAATTAGAATTGGGTACAGTAAACATTTATGTGTTGGGATACAATAATAAAAAACAATTAGTTGGTAATAGATTTTTTACTAATGAATCATTACCATTTACTTTAACTCAAAATATAAAAAAATATTTAGAAGATTTTAAACTAATGACGGATGTCGTGACAATCTCTGATGGATACATTGTAAACTTTGGTGTTGTGTTTGATATAATAGCTGAGAAATATGCTGACAAACAACAAGTAAAATTACAATGTATACAGAAAATTAAAGATTATTTTAGAGTAGAAAAAATGCAATTCAATCAACCTATTTATAGAAGTCAGCTTGAATATGAATTAATGGGGGTTGAAGGTGTTCGTTCAATTGGACATGTAACCATTACACAAACACACGATGAATTACCAATAAACACTTATACTTATTCATATACACCAGGAGAAGGTGGTGTGGATATAGATGGGAATAATGAAACAGATGGTGCATTTTTAGATGTATCAGGAGATAATGGTGAGGGGACTGCCGGGTATGGATATAAATATGAATTTACAATAGCCACATTGGAGCCGGATGGAATTATTAGACCACCAATATCAGGAACCCCAACTGTTTTTGAATTGAAAAATCCAAATCAAAACATACAAGGGAGGGTTAGATAATGCATCATTTTATTTTTCCAACACAAGACACTTGGATTTCAAGTGGTTCATCAACTGTAACAGGTGAATCTTTTAAAGACCAAAACTTTGGAAGAGACCAAATACTTGAAGTCAAAAAAGAATTTTTTAATGATTCATTCGACCACCAGACAAGAGCATTGGTTAATTTTGAAGGAACTGAATTTACAGAAATATCAAAATCTGTTGCTGATGGGACGATAACATCAGACGCTAAATATTATTTAAAATTATATGAAGCAGAAGGTAATGCTGAACTATCTACAGATTATAAATTACATATCCAACCAATATCACAATCTTGGGTGGAAGGGACAGGTAAGTTTGGAGACAATCCGAAAAATACAAATGGTTGTAGTTTTGATAATCGTAGTAATCCAATCGGTGGTACTGCAGTAGCTTGGGCTAATGCTGGTACTACTGTGTTAACTGTTAGTTCTTCAACTGAAAATTTTTCAAATCAATCACCTGATGTTAATGTTGAGGTAACCGATATGGTAAATATGTGGATTAATGGAGAAGAAGAAAATTATGGAATGTTAGTTCGTTTTAGTGGTAGTCAAGAAACAGATAGTGAAACATTTGGACATTTAAAATTCTTTTCAAGAAATACACATACAATTTTCTCACCAAGATTAGAAGTTCGTTGGGCTGATTACGATTTTGATTCTTCAGTTACTGCTAGTATGAATGAATTAACAATGAGTGGTTTAGCTGATAACTTTTTATATATGAGGGGATTAAGGGGAGAATATAAAGTAGGTGAACGAGTTAAGTTTAGAGTTGGTGCTAGAAAAAGATATATCCAAAAAACATTTAACAATTCAGTTCAAACAATTAGTAGTTCATATATAGCTAACCACAGTAGTTCTTATGCGATAAAGGATATGGCAACTGATGAATTTGTAGTTCCATTTAGTGCATATACATCAATGAGTTTAGATAATAATGGTATGTATTTTAACCAATGGTTGGATGGATTCTATCCTGATAGGGTTTATAAAATACAATTAAAGTTAAAATATGATGATGGGCAAGAACAAGTATTTGATAATGATTTTGAATTTATAGTTAAAAGGAATTAATAATGGGAATTGAATTAGAAGACTTATTAGATAAAATTGCTGAAGAATTAATTTTAAACGAGGATGGAATTATCACACCTCAGATTGTAAAACAAAATCAAAAAACAATCCGTAATGGTCAAATTAAAATTGGAAGAACAGACTCAGATAGATTGATATTATATCAAAAAGATATTGAAGCTAATCAAAAAGATTTATTAGAGACAATTACTAATGATGATACAGGTGAAACAATTTCTAAGTTACAATCATATGCTAATCAAATAACTAATATAGCTTCAGTTAAACTTGAAATAACTGGTACTCAAGATTTGGGGTATACAATTATCTTAAAAGAAGCTGGAACTACTATAGCTGATTTATCTGATATTATTTTTAATCAAATATTAGAAAATGATAACATTGTAACTACCAACCCTTTAAATGTAAGTCAATTTATTTCATTACAACAATCTTCATCTATTGTAAATGTAGAACAGGCTAATGAATTTTTAGACACAAACATTTATGAATTATTACCAACTGGTGATACACGACAATCTAGAATAACAAGATTCTTTCAAGAATTAAATGCTTTACTTCCAACTAATGAACCTGAATTTGATAAAGATGATGTACTTGGAGTTGATAGGGACATTGATGGTAATTGGGTTTCTGCTAGTAGTTATAGTCAAGATAATAGTATATCATATGCTCAAGATAATCCAAGTCAATCAAACATTGATGAAGAAGATGCATTTATTCATAGACTAAAAAATACCGCTAACAGTACAAATTCAACAAAAACCATTGAAGATATTTATAATACCATTGAACCATATTTAAAAGATATATTAGAAGAACCAATAACAGCTCAAGATGATAGACAGGAATATAGAAATCAATCATCTGGTTATTTAAAATTCAGAAATGCAAATCAAGGTATTATTATTCGTAATACAAATCAAGATTTTATTGAAGGATTGAACCCAAGTAATCTAACTTATTTAAATACTTTAAATGAAGATAATTCAATAGCTGAAGATACTGGTACTGGTTTTACCATTACAATGTGGGTGAGATTTTTAGATAAAGTATCAGAGGGTACATTATTTAATTTTGGAAATCCAATAAGAGGTTTTAATGGGGATAGTTATAGTAATGGATATGTTGATGACGATGCATTTGGATTCACATTAGAAACCTTTGTATTGAATAAAGATGATGAAACTGGTCATTCAGGAATTAATAGCACTTGGGGAAAGTTATCATCTAATATCACAAATTATAATTCTGCTAATGCGTTTGATAATTCCAATACTGCAAGATTTGTAAGATTGATGATAAATGATAATGGACAATTAAGAGACTCAACTGTTGGTTTTGATGCAGGAGCTGGTGATTACGGACAAAAATTAAACACCACAATTCCATTCAAACCTGAAATCACACAAGAGGGTTCTATGTACCCAATAAGACTTTTTGGTTCAACACTCATACCCGAAGATTTTAGTGAATGGTATTTCATATGTGCTTCATTTAATCCTGAAGTAAAAGAAGACAACTCACATGACCCCATTACCACCAGCAATTTCGGACAAGAGCATACAACTTTTGAAGGTAGTGAGATATTAGAAAGAACACCTGAATATTGGTTAAATCATATGTCTGCTGAAGATACTTATGTATCCAATTCATTAAGAGGTAACAAATGTAAAGTAGAAATCATTTCAAAAACAGACTTACTACGAGCTCGTGGTTTCAAGGTATAGGAAGGTAGTTTAAATGGCTGAACTAAATAATCTACTCACTGCACACAAAAGCGATGGGTATAGAGTAACTCGAAATATACCTTTAGATAATCTTCAATGTCAATATTATAGAGATTTGGTTGCCGGAGATAGAGGTCCTAATGGTTATATAATTACTCAAGCGGATATTGATAATAAACTTTATGAAAAAGTAGGGGTTAATTGTGCTTCTCCCGATGTTGAGTGGTTACCGAATAATTACAATGAAGAGTATTATTTACGAAATCCATTGATTGGTGAGGATGGTGAAAATTTACCCATTGACTCTGATAGTTTTAATACATACGCAGATTCAAATAAAGCTAGCTTCACAACTTATGGTGGTGGTTTAGTCGTAGGTAATATTGATGTTGGTGAAGATGGACAATTATTTGGTGATAGTGATGGTGAAAATGGTTGTACTGGTGAACTTAATGGTTGTTTTATTAATGGTGTAGCAACTTGTGAAGAATGTGTTACTGCTGGAGTAGGAAATGAAGGTGGTGAACAAGATCCAGATGCAATTCCAATCTATTACAAATGTTGTAGTGGAAATAATCGTCACATAGATGACCCTTTACAGGACTCTTTTTTCAGCTTCGGTGATGCTTGTAATTTATTTCAATGTCAAGCTGAAAGTAATAATAGTAGGAGATATTTTCATAGAGATGAGAAGTGTTATTTACCAGGCGGTCAAAGCTACTCCCCACATAATATAGTTTATCAACATTTTGATAAACAAAGATCTTTAGCTTTCCAACAGGATGCTTATCGGTTCTATCCAGCTTGGGATAAAAATACATCAGATGGATATTATTACATAGAAAAATCTACTTATGATAATCAAAATGTAACATCCTATTATGACATTTCTAATTCTTCTAATGATGTTTATGATAGCTATCAAATTGGAAAAAATGCACAGGGAACTGTAGTATACTCATTACCAAAAAACATAACTTTTGTGTGTACGGATGATGATTTGGACGATGTAAATTACTCTAACTCTGATGCGGTGTATAGTGTTCAAGAACTTGCAAATGAACTTCCTGCAAATTATGATTCAACCACTCCAGGAATTAGGCCAGCTATATCTGAAGGAAATTTAGCTAGATCCATTGGTGGTGTGGGCCCATGTATAGATCCAGATGCAGATGCAGGTATTTTACCACTATTTAACGATGACTCTTGGAAAGTTTATATAATAGAATATTTAATAAATTTAAATTGGGACTCAATAGCCTTTACATCTCCTACTGTTGATCGTAAATTAACACATGCAGCAAGCGTAACTAATGGACTTGGTTTAGATTGGTGGTTAGATGAAGATGATATAAATGAAGCCTCATTAGAACTTAAAATTAATCAACTATCATCTAATTCTCGGCTAGCTAGAGATGTTTTATATAGAATTGGTTTTCCATATCCACCTCTTACAGTTGGAGGTGATAAAAATCCTGATTGTAATGATTCCGTATATGAAGGTTATAAAAATTTAATAAATAGTTTTGAATTAGAACTTGGAATTGGTACATTCTTTGCAGATTTTGAAATACCTGGAATTAAAATTGAACCAACAATGACATTTAATTTAGACACTAGAAAAGGTATTGATTTAAGAATACAAAATTTGAACTCTTGTGATTATGTTGAATTTATGCGTTTACCAGGTGGTTCATCAAATGGTGATGGGATTTATTACAAAGGTAGTAATGTACCTGAAGAATATCTTGACTACAATTCCACCATTGAGGAGTATGTAAAAAACTTTGACTGTAATACAATATTTGACAGAGATTTAATATTTAGTAGAATAAGAGCTGTATGTAAAGATGGTTCAAATGAGTTCATAGCCATAACTGAAGATCATAATCATGAGACATTGTATTTCGAAACTTCCGATAAAAAATTTACAAGTGGGAAGAACGCATGTAATGCAAAATTAAAACAAAATTCAAATCAAAAACTTTATTATTTATCTGATGAAGATTATAGAGAGTCATTGGGAATATATTTTTATGATACCGATAATCTACTATCTGATAATTTTTTAACTGATTTTGCTGATGAAGATTTTGATTCATTTTATCAATATGGTTTAGATAATTATGTAACCAATCCAAGTGGTTTAGATGTGAATGAATTTTTAACTGAATATTTAGAATTTGATAATGTAGATGGATTCACGAATCCATATATAGCAAGTGGTTGGTATTATATAAAAATGGATATTGGCTCCAATGGAATAAAAGATTACGAAACACCTGTTGAAGGTATGTTACCATATTGGTCTAGTAATAATAATAATTGTTATTCATATGATAAATGTTTAGTATTTGATACTACAAAGAATGATGAATTTGGTAATAATGATGTGAGTGGGCCATACGATTGGAGACAAAGTATTTATACAATGATTGATAACAGCTCCCTAAGTTATAAACAAAAAAGAAAAAATCAAGAATATAAAGTTTCATTTATGATGAAAACTAAACCATTCAATGAATCAACTTTATTAAAAGATACTGGTATTCATTTAATTGGTTCATATATGGATTCACAAGATAATCATCTAAGTACAGATGGTGAGGCTGCAGTAAATTATAGATATGAAAAATTAGGTTCTCAAAATGATACTGAAATGTCACATAGAAAAAATACAGCATTACAGAAAAATACTAATTCTCAATGTTCTAGAAACACACATTATGACTCTCATTTTGCAGATAGCAATGCTAAAGCCTGTTATAATTGTGGTGTAGATGTGGATACATATTGTGATGAAATTAGAGCTTCATTTACTAATACAAAAATTGATACTTGGGAAAAAATGGAAGTAACCTTTAGACCAGATTTTGTAGATTATTACTTAAATTTTGATGGTAAGGATTTAAAATTAATGTTTTCACCTCTTCAAATTGCTGTTGAAACTCCTTATGATTTTTTAGCTGGTGGATTAAGGCGTTTTACACCAGGATTCGTACCTGAATATAATAATTTTATATACGTTGATGATGCAGACTACTTTGATAACCCACTTGAACTAAAACAAATTTTTGGTACTTCACAAAATAATGAAGTAGAATCTGGTTCATTTACACCAGTTGATTTAAATAAATCAAGTGCTAGAGTGTATATTGATGATATAAAATTTACTGAATCATTTGATTTTCATCCTGATTGTGATGTGAGAAAAAAATTAACTAATACAACAAGTCAATATTCTTTAATGGAATATAATTCCGCAGATATAGATGAAACAAAAGCACCTTTAAAGGCTCAATTTTATTTTTATCCAAGAGAAAATTCAGATGATGTTTTTTCTGAAAAAAGATTTCCTCATCAGGAAGAGTTTAAATATGGTCAATATTATATATGTAATATTGATTGGGGAGATGGTTCTCCCAAAGAATTTTCTGATAAGCCTAAAAAATTAGGACCAGCTGAAATGATTTATCACACTTATGAAACTAGTGGTGTGTTTGAAGTAAAAGCTACAATGTTTAGAACCAAGTCTGAAATTTATGATTTAGATATGTCATATCCTGAAAATACACAATATACAGGTATAGATGGTGTTGGCCACAATAAAAAATTTATTGTTAAAATATTTATTAACAAAGGTACAGATGATGATTTTAAATATTTTGGATCTGATGGATTTAGTTATATACCATATAATACATCATTACCAATTATTGGTGGAATAAATAATAATGGTATTTATTATAAAAACTTATATAGAAATTTAGGTTTTATAAATACAGACGATGGAGTATTTAAGATAAATATACCATATAATAGTGTATATGATAAATATAAATCTGAATACGCTTTATTGAAAATGGATAATAGTGTAAAAAGTAACTTAGATACTTTTAACATTTATAATGATATTGAACCACCATTGGAAGATACTTCTCCTGATTACTTATCAACATTACCATTTCCTCAAGTTTTGGAAGAATATGATATTAATAATGATGGTTTTGTTCCAAGTGGTCAAGTGACAGAAGATTCCAATCTATGGACTCTCATCGGAAGACCGGATATTGCAGAGAAAATCAATTCAGGTCTTGCAGGTGTACCATATTCATTACAAAACAATGAATTATATCCATACTATAATTCTTTAGAAATATACAGAAATCCAACAATTATTGCTAATAGTACATTTAATAATTCAATCATTTCTAAAGATAATATTATTGAAGAGTTAGGTCAATCATTAGGTGATTGTGATTTAACAAATATAAAATATTACAATAAACCAAATTCAATTTGGGAAATGTTAGGATTTGAAAATCAAGACACTGGTTCAATTGGTAATCCTAATAATCCAAGATATTGGAAAAATATTATTCCTGAAGATTATTCTATATTTAATAGAGAAGGATTGTCAAATAAATTAATTATTAAAATGCAAGGTAGGCAGGATGGTGAAGATGGTACACCTCCTCATTATAATATAATTGTAAATGGGATAACTTATTATGATGGATTTATTACTAATGCATTAGATAGGTTTCCTGATAGTGTAATCGGTTCAAGTTTAGATTATGATTTTAATATTCCAATTGATAGAAATTTAGATGTTCAAGAAATAAAAATTAATTATGATAATAATGGAATACCACCTATTATTGAAGGTGATAGAAATCTATATGTTAATTCTATAAAAATAAATAATGTAAAGTTTGATGGAAATCCAAGTACTCACAATGATATTAATGTATATTATGATGCTCCATCTATATATAATTATATGGAAAATAATCCAGACCAAACAAACTATAATGAAAATGGTGTAAGTGGAGGTGGTGCTATGGCTTGGGATGGTAATATGGTTTTTGAAATACCTACAAGTTATTTTGATAAACAAAAAATAAATACTTTCTCAGAACAAGATTGGTTATTAGATGAAAATAGAAATATTCCTTATTATCCTGTGTTACCAAAATATGGTCAAGATGGAAAATTTATAGAAAATAATTATCCAAATAATAAAATACCATTTCCATTGGATGGACTTATAACTAATGAAAATGAACCCAATGAAAATTTAATTATTAATATTGATTCTATTAAATCATCAGATATTGAATTTTTAAATGATAATAGTGGAAATAATAATTTAGGATTTATGATTTCAGACTACAAACAAAAATTTGACAATAAAACTTTTCAAACTAAAAAAACTCGTTTTATAGATGGTATAAAATATAAAAAGAATAAAGGAGCTTTTTAATGGGAAAAGTACAACAATTTAAACATAAACCTTCAGCATACGAATATGGTCAATATTATTACGATAATGATTCTACAGATTTTGAACCAATAGAAAATTCAAGTGGTGTACAAAAACCTTATAATAAATATAATAAACAATCATTAGAAACAACTGTTAGTACCAGTGAAGTAAGAGATAAAATTATTCAAGATAGATTGAGAAGAATTGGTGACTCTTTTATTCAAATAAATAATTTAAGAATTGATAATAGAGGTGTAAATCACAAAGTAAAAAATACACATTTCCGCGGTTTTTTATTTGATAGAAATACTTTTGATTGTTTTAATTCTGGCGGAAATTTAAAATCATATAATCAAATTGATAAAGCTTTATATAAATCAAGATATGATGGAGATGCTGGTGGTTCAGACACTATAGCTCCAACCCAAACAATTTCTTTTGGAAACCTACAATACACCATTGACGTAGTAGATGAAAGTAGACTATATGACTATACAACAATTTTTAATTGGGATGCTCCAAGATATAAAAAAGGAAAAGGTCCTGGAAATTTTGATTTTTTAGAAGATAAAATAATTTTACAAAATTTATCAATGAATGATAATCCTGCTGAAAATTTTAAATTTGACGAAATAAACCACGCGAGTACTTTCTTTTCAAATATTTCAAATTATATTCTTGACGAAAACTCTACAAATGAGACAGGACTTACCAACAATCAACCATTTAATCCGATGGATAATAAAACATTAACTACAGATAGATTTACATCTATTTTTAATGAAAACAATGAAAATAATTATTTACAATTTGTTGTTTGGATGCGGGGTGATGCTAGAAGGTTCATAGGAACAAAAAAAAGAAGAAAAGGAATAGCTGTTGTAAAAATATCACCATCTCAATTATTTGATGCCAACATAACCTCTCTCGGTCCACAGCGATTTGATTTTACAAATGCACCACATGTCTATGGGGGTGGTGGTTCAACTCCGGCTTGGAAATTATCAAATATATCTTTAACTATAGATACATCCGCAGGAGCCTCACTACAAGATTTTGAGTTACCAGATGGTACAACCTTACATAATGAAATACTATCTGACATGCAAGCTAGGCTCCCAATATTAAATTCTAATTTTGATATGGATTTTTTAAAAACAACTCTTTATAATGAAAATTATTCAATTAGAGCTCAATCTGGAGCTCCATATAATTTTAGAAGAGATTTTACTCCAGTTTCAGAATTAACAATAGATAATATTAAGTCAATAAATGTACAATCATATAAAACTAATAAGATAGATAAACAAATATGTTCAGCACCAAATATAATTTCTTTAGGTGTTTATTTAACAAGAATAAATAATGTAGAACAAGATAGAATTTTAGAAAAAAACTATGATTATTTAGGCGCAGGTGCAAATATCCCACCATTTTATAAATTTTGTGTTATTGATTGGGATGATAAAAATGACTCAATAAAAAGCGTTGATGATTATTTTGATATAAAACCAGGCACTTATGAAGATTTATTAGAAAAACAAAATAATAATTTATTTATCTTTAAAGATGGTGCAGAAAAATTAACTAATGTCTATAAAACATCTGGATTAAAAAAAGTAAAAATTCTTCTGTTTAGTTATATACCATATTTACAATCAGGTAATATTCCTATTAATTACTCAGTATTACCACCATTTGATAAAATTGAAATTCTACGGTATAAATTAATTAGTTCTAAAATATTTTTAGAACCCTCAGCTGCAGAATTTCAAGATTTTGCTGAAATTGGTGGTGAGGATTATGTAACTACACCTTTTAATAATACAGTTCCAATTATTGGTGGGATGGATAATGATTCAAATTATAAAATTTCAATAAAAAAAACATTAGATAGTTCTAATATTATGGACAGTGATGTTAATGAGATTAGATTATTAAAAGATGCTATTGAGAATGATGAATTGGGAAAATCGATAAATAAAATGGATTTAGAACAATGTAGATATTTTAATAAAAGTTATTCAATTTCTGAATTACTTAATATTGATATTACTACTGAATCAGAATATTCTAATAATGTTCCAGTACTAACTTTTTACAATCCTACTTCAACACTTGCTGATAATCAAAACCCCAATACATCTCCTGAATATTTAGCGACTTTACCATTCCCACAATATATTGAAGAATTTGATTTTAATGGAAATGGTGAAATAGATTTAGAGGATGCCGGTGAATGGGCTAATTATGGTTTAATTGATAGACCAGATATTTCAGATTATTTATTTAATTTAATTGGTGGACTGGACAATCCCACAGGTAACTATTATACATACCCTGACTATGTTTATAATTGGAATAATGTTAATAATATACCAAGTGGAACTGTAACTATTTTTAACTCTCATAATGATAACTATTGGGATGGTGAAACAAATAAATTTCCAAAGGAAAGTTCAATCGGACAGATATTTATAAGTGATAATCAGGATAATAATTTAAAACAAAATTGTAAATTAGAATTAAATTTAGGTGAACCTGATGGTAAATCAATTTATGATTCAAGTGGGAATGGTACTAAAGGAATATTAATTGGTGATTATAAAGTTAAAAAACAAAGAAAAGGTGAACCTATGAGAAGAGATTCATTTGTTAAAATACCTAAAAAATCTAACGAAAATGGGGCATTATAATGGCTAATTTTGAATTTGAATTTAATGAACAAGATAGAGAATTAATTGTTAGTCAAGATACCCAATTATTTGATGGTACTTTATTTGATTATGCTCGGTTAACTATTTATCCAACAGAAGCAATTAATAATATTGTTACACTTCAAGATGATAGTCAGGCAATATTTTATTCTTCTATAAGTGAAACAGAATTTGATATAAATATATCTCCATTTGGTGCTGGATTAGATGAACTTCGTTTAAAAACCATTGGTGGTGGGGAGAATGATTTCATCATATATAAAAATCCTGATGGTAACATTTATATTAAACCAAATGAAATATTTAATGAATTTGAATTACCTCAAGGTGATTACAAAATACAAATTGACTTTTTAAATCAACTTAATCCTTCAACTACAACTCCATCTACAGAAGATGATAACGACTTGGAAGATGGTGAGATGTCAGAAGATAGTGATAATGATGCATCAGTACAACAGCAATTTTATCAATTTATTATAAAACAAATTTCAACTTCAAGAAAAGAAGTTCGGTTAAAATTATTAGATAAAGATATTGTAAATAATTCAATTGAAATAGATAGAATAACAAATCAACTTAACAATAATGAACCTGAATTTTTAGATGATGGTGAACCAAATTCAAATTACAAATATCAATTTAAACATATATTAAATATTGGAACTGGTGACCATATTCCAATAATGAATTATCAATTTGATAAAATTACGGATGGTCGAGATAATCAATCAATAATATTAAAACTTTATGATGCGTTACCAACTAATGTTGGAAATCTATCAATGGTTACTATTGAAAGAGAAGTTTTAACAACACAAACTTTAGACACATTTTATTTTTCTGATGTGCCTGATGTTTATTTTGGTGATGGATTACTAACAGATACATCTATAAATTGGGAAAATCAAAACAACCAAGATTTTGGATTTGAAAATTATGATGAATTAAGTGGTTCTCTTGATAATATTTCATTTGATAGTTTAATTTCACAGAGTAAATATAATTATCCAAATATAAATACAGACTTTAATGAATTTGAAAACCATACATTTTTTGGTTCTGTAAAAAGAAAATTAGAAATTTTTGAAACAAAAATTAAAACTATACAAAGTTATTACTCTGAAATATCAAGTTCACTTGTAGTTTCAAGTTCAATTGTTGGTGATGAATCTACTGTTATACAAAGAAGAGAAGATTTATTTAATTTAATTAATGAAGAGATAAAAACATTTTCACCTTATGAACGATTTTTATATTATGATGGTCAAAGTGAATCAACCGCATCAGCTCCTGGATTGATAAATTATGCAGATACTATTCCAGTAACATTGAGTGGTGAGGGAGTATCGTTAGATTCAATTAATGGATTTAATAATGTATATAAACACTCATCAGAAAAAATATCAGGTATTCATAATCAATTTATAGACTTATTTACAGACAAATATCATGTGCACAAAAAACCATTTTTTAATTATAGTAGTTCTATTTATTTATCATTTTTACTTCAAGGTGATAGTGGTAGTGCACTAACTTGGGAAAATAGTAATCCGAGAGCAGATTTAAATAAAATAGGGGGCCCTTTACCATCTGATATATTTTATCAAAATAAAATATTAGAACCACAAATTACTGGTAGTGAACATCAAAGATATATTTTTGAAGCTTCAATGTCTTACTTTATACCAAATACAGATAATAATGATATGATGGATTTGGAGTTTGATGATGGGGACTTTGATGCAGGTTCAACAAAAATTACAATTTTAAGTGGAAGTATGAAGACAGGCTCTGTTAAAATGAAAGATACAACTGGTGTGTATCCAACAACCGTTATAACACAATCTGGAGTTTCGTTTTTAGGTTCAGTAATGCCGAGTGGTGAATTATTTAGGATTTATAATCAAAACACTTTATCATCAAGTCTACAAGGTTATTATGATTATGTAGATGCAGATATAGTTACTGGTGGGAATGATTTTGAAATATTAGATAAAAGTGGAAACAAAAATACTTTAGAATTTGGAGGTGTGGTTTCTTCACCAAATGCATTTACATCTGCTTCAATCACAACTGGTGTTCAAGGTAGTGATGCTTTTGCATTTACAACAACTGGTAGTGAAGGTAATGCTCAAAGTGGAAGTATGTTCTTATCAACCAAAGATTCTACAGCTGCAATTGAAAGTGCTCCAATATCAATGTCGGCAGTTGCAGGTGATGCTGTTACTGGTTTCACTATGGCGACTTATTATAAATCAACCTCTACTAAAACAAATACAACCAT
>Ga0206126_10002468_pt1 | contig 19980 bp, 19 predicted proteins | sample Helgoland_Spring_5_FD_148621 | JGI IMG/M metagenome (GOLD analysis project Ga0206126, IMG submission 148621) | Pelagic subsurface seawater microbial communities from Kabeltonne, Helgoland, North Sea - Helgoland_Spring_Bloom_20160412_1 | ecosystem: Environmental > Aquatic > Marine > Epipelagic ...
GCCGCAATTATTTCGTTTCATTAGGCTTATTAATTCTGCAGGAACTTTATGTTCATCAAATAAACGCCCCATACGTAAACATCCCTGTAGCCCAAGGGAAATTTCAGTTTGCATATCAGCTAGTTTTTTTTGAATAAGCTGCGTTTGAGCTAATGGTCTGCCAAATTGCTTTCTATCAATTGTATATTGTCTTGCTGCGTGCCAACAAAATTCTGCAGCACCCATTGTGCCCCAAGCAATGCCGTAGCGTGCCCGATTTAAGCACCCAAATGGACCAGCTAATCCGGATACATTTGGAAGGATATTTTCTTCTGGAACAAAAACCTCATCCATTTGAATCATGCCAGTTGCTGAGGCTCGCAGAGAAAACTTACCCTCAATCTTAGGAGATTCTAATCCCTTCATCCCACGCTCTAAAATAAATCCTTTGATTTTATTATTGTGAGCATCTGATTTCGCCCAAATTATGAAGACGTCAGCGATTGGTGAATTAGTAATCCAGTTTTTTGCACCTGAAATTAAGTATCCACCATCTACTTGTTTTGCTCTTGTCAACATTCCACCTGGGTCAGAGCCATGATCAGGTTCAGTAAGGCCAAAGCACCCAACTAATTCTCCGGATGCTAATTTAGGCAAATACTTATCTCGTTGTTCATCATTGCCAAATGCAAAAATTGGATGCATCACCAATGATGATTGCACTGACATTGCAGACCGATACCCGCTATCAATACGCTCTACTTCGCGTGCAACCAATCCATAGGAAGTGTAATTAGCTCCAACGCCACCAAATTCTTCAGGTATTGTGGAACCAAGCAAGCCTAATTCGCCCATTTCATTCATAATTTCTTTGTGAAATACTTCATTGCGGTTAGCTTCAATGATTTTTGGCATTAACTTATCTTGGCAATAAGCTTTTGCCGTATCGCGTATCATGCGTTCTTCTTCAGTGAGCTGATCTTCTAATAGAAAAGGGTCTTCCCAGTTGAAGTTAGCGGGTTTTGATCTTGCAATTAGTGGCGTGTGTGAAGTCATGATATATTCTCTAATTTTTTATCATACTGGTAGTTTTAAACAAAAGAGGCAATGCGGCAATTCTGCTGGAATATAGATTTTAAAAGAGTTAATTGTTTTGTGATTAAAATTAATAAATAATTATAAAGGATAATTAATGTGAGAGTTCTTGTGACAGGCGGTGCTGGGTATATTGGTAGCCATACCTGTGTTGAGCTTTTAAATGCTGGGTATGAAGTTTTTGTTATTGATAATCTTTGTAATGGCCATGAAGTTGCACTTGAGCGAGTTCGGGGCATTACTAATCGTGAGTTGCAATTTATGAATGCAGACATACGTGATGCAAATGCTTTAGATAATATTTTCAACACCTTCAAACCAGAGGCAGTTATTCATTTTGCAGGTTTGAAGGCTGTTGGTGAGAGTGTTGCAAACCCATTGAAATATTATGAAGTAAATGTTGGAGGTTCTGTTTCGTTACTTAGTGCTATGTCTAAGGCAGAGTGTGATAATATTGTTTTTTCTTCATCTGCTACTGTTTACGGTGATCCTCAATATTTGCCTTATGATGAGGAGCACCCAACTCATCCAGTGAACCCATATGGGCGGTCTAAGTTGATAATCGAAAATATCATTAGAGATTGGACAAAAGTAGATATAAAACGAAAAGGAACCATTCTCAGATATTTCAATCCTGTGGGAGCTCATGCGTCTGGTCAAATTGGGGAAGAGCCAATTGGTGTTCCAAATAATTTAATGCCTTATATCGCTCAGGTGGCTGATGGGCGTCGTAAACATTTAAATATTTTTGGTAATGATTATGAGACATCAGATGGAACTGCAGCAAGGGATTATATCCATGTCGTAGATTTGGCTCTGGCGCATATAGGTGCTTTAAATCAAAGTAAGCTGAATAAGTTTGAAATATTAAACATTGGAGGGGGGCAAAGCACGACTGTTCTTGAGTTAATAAAAAGTTTTGAAGATACTTCTGGCGTTCCAATTACATTTAAATATTTACCTCGGCGTGAAGGCGATCTTTCTACCTTTTGGGCAGATTCTTCAAAAGCGTTTGATATAATGGGGTGGAAAATAGAAAGAAACTTAAAGAATATTTGTGAAGATACTTGGCGCTGGCATCAACTTTACCCAACTGGCTATAAAAAAAATAATTAAATTTTAATAAAAATATTTCAACCTGATGTTTGAAGGGCATCTAAAGGTGGTTGCATTTTTGTCTTCCTGCCCATTAAATCCAATAAAACCCAGATGCGTTGATCTGTTTCATATTTTTCAATGCTAGCAATAAAGTCTACAAAAGGCCCTTTTGTAATTTTTACTTGGTCCCCCTTTCTTAATTTTTCTATAGGTAGTATTTTACCTGATAAATCGTATCGCATCATTAAACTTTCAACAAATGTGGTAGGAACGGATTTAAGAATAGAATTAAAAGTAACTAGGCGAGAAACACCGTAAGTATTATTTATTTTATGCCATTCTTTTTCTGTTTTATTAAAAGTTATGAACATATAGCCTGGAAATAGAGGTCGAGTAGTATTTATAAATCGAGATGCTTTTCGTGATGTGGTATCATCTAATGGTAAAAATATTTCAAATCCTTGTTGGGTTAAATTTTTTGCCGCTTTGTGGTGTGCATTTGCTTTAAATTGTAAAATGAACCATTCCTTTGTCATTCAAGTATACCTTTAATTGGGCTCATTTTTGAGCATTACTGTAAAGTAATATATTTGTTATCAAAATAAAAATAGCTTTATGTTGATATTATTTTGACCTAATTTTGTTAAAAAGTTATTATAATACCACATAAAGGTTTTTCACTACAGTGCATACACACTTATTGATAAATATATTATTTATTTTTTTTATTTATACATGCTGAGTATATAATAGTATCATAATAATATTTTTTTGATGTTGACAATGTCTATGTGTGGATGCGATGCTCATTATTGAATATTATGAGAATACTGCGATTACTTTTTATATTAAATTCACAAAGCTTTGAATCAAAGCTTTGTGCGGTAGCAATTTATGGCTAGCCGTCGCAAAGAGCAACAAGAAGATGTAAGGTTTAGGGTATTTCAAATATTAAATGAAACGCCTCGATTAACTACGCGGGAACTTGCTCAAAAGGTTGGAATTTCTAATGGCTCCGCTTTCTATTTGTTAACATCGCTTATTGAAAAGGGATTTATTAAGCTCTCAAATTTTCAAGATTCCCATCAAAAAGTGGGTTATTTTTATTTACTGACCCCAAAAGGCATACGCGAAAAATCTTTACTTACTCATAATTTCATTATTCGCAAAAAAAAAGAATATAAACTTCTAAAAGAAGAGATTTCTAAATTAGAGCGAGATGTTGGAATGTATACCCAAGATCATGATAATGTTAAATCTAATTAAAATGAAGAAATATTATCTACTAAAAGTTTTAAATAATAAAATTTTTTTTACATATTCTGATAATGTGTTGTGACAAATAGACGGGGCATAATGAGTATTGAAGATATAGTATTGGTAGTTGACCTCGATGGTACGTTAATAAAATCTGACATGCTGTATGAAAGTTTTTGGTGTGCTTTTGCAGCACGTTGGACGACTCCTTTAACAGGAGCTAAAAAAATTATGAAGGGCAAAGTGGCATTGAAATGCTGGCTGGCTGCGGAAGTGGAGATGGATATCGCTCATCTGCCATATGACGATATAATTATTAAATACATAAAACAATACCGTGCTAAAGGTGGGCGGGTGGTGCTAGTGACTGCTACACATCAGTTATTAGCGGATAAAATTGGGGATTACCTTAAGATTTTTGATGAGGTGCATGGCTCTAGTGGAAAAAATAATCTTAAGGGATCTGAAAAAGCAAAATTTCTCGTCAGTCGTTTTGGAAAAAATAAATTTTGTTACATTGGTGACTCTTCGGTTGATTTACCTGTTTGGGAGGTTTCTGGAAAAGTAGTGACTGTTAACTCTACCGCTGCCGTACGTAAGCAAGCTAACGATTTAGGAAAACCAATTGAACATTTGAAGACTTTTACTCCTACATGGCATTCGTACATTAAAGCGTTGCGGCTACATCAGTGGATAAAAAATATTTTAGTATTTCTTCCAATGTTAGCCTCACATAAACTTGATATTATCTCGTTAGTAAATAGTATTCATGCTTTTGTAGCGTTTTGTTTAATTGCCTCTAGTGTTTATGTTCTAAATGATTTGTTAGATTTGAATGCAGATCGAGCGCACCCTCGTAAACGTTCTCGTCCATTTGCATCAGGTGCGATACCACTTGCTCAAGGTAATTTAATAGCATTATTTTTGCTTTTCGGGGGTATAGTGGTTGCGGCGTTATTAAGTTGGATGTTTTTATTGGCCATTGGTGCATACTATGCAATCACATTGGCGTATTCGCTTGTTCTCAAGCGAAAAATTGTTATCGATATTTGTGTTCTCGCAGGACTTTACTCAATGCGTATATTAGCAGGAGGTGTTGCAGTAAATACAGAGTTGTCTGTTTGGCTTTTGGCTTTCTCAATTTTTTTCTTTATGTCACTTGCCGCAGTAAAGCGACAAGCAGAACTTGTGGATTTATCACGGCGCAATGAAATTACAACTTCAGGGCGAGGCTATAATATTCAAGATTTACCAGTTATTTCTCAAATTAGTTTAACAGCGGGCTACATTTCGGTATTGGTAATGGCGCTTTATATAAACTCACCAAATGTTCTTGAGCTTTATCAGACCCCACAAATACTATGGGGTATTTGTGGTGTGTTAATATACTGGTTGACACGAATGGTGCTGATTACCCAAAGGGGTTTGATGCATGATGACCCAGTTTCATTTGCAGCTACAGATAGAATTAGTCAATTTTGTTTTATTGGAATAGTTGGATTGTTAATTTCTGGAGCAATTTTGTAATTTTGAACTTGCAAACTTTAATTTTTCGCTATGTGTTTTTTGCCGTTATAGCTACGCTTATCAACCTAGCTGTTCAACGACTTATACTTTGGTTTGGTGATAGTAACATTATCTTCGCTTTTGCATTGAGTTCAGGCACATTAATGGGGTTAATTGTCAAATATATTTTAGATAAACGTTGGATATTCAAAGATATGAGCACTGGAGCGAAAGAGCACTCGAAAAAATTTTCACTTTATACCTTGATGGGAATCGCCACTACAGCGATATTTTGGGGTACTGAAACTGCATTTTGGTTAACTTGGAAAACAGATATGATGCGGGAATTGGGAGCAATTATTGGTCTCAGTATAGGATATATTGTTAAATACCATTTAGATAGACGTTACGTATTTACTGGATCAAAATTGGTGAAGGTATTATGAAGCTATTCGGTTGGGGACGATATCCAATAATTGATGCTGAAGTTATGGCGCCACGAAGCATTGAAGATCTCTCAAGACTTGTTAAGAATGGTAATGCTATTGCACGTGGAAATGGTCGTTCGTACGGTGATAGTGCTGTTAGTGTCTTAAATACAATTCATATGAAGCATTTTAACCGAATGTTGGATTTTGATGAAAAAAGTGGACAATTGGTTGTTGAAGCAGGTGTGCTTCTGGCTGATGTTATCGAAGCATTTTTAAAGCGTGGATGGTTTCCTGCTGTAACACCTGGAACGAAGTTTGTGACGCTGGGTGGAATGATAGCAGCGGATGTTCATGGTAAAAACCATCACAGGGATGGTAGTTTAGGAAGTTATATTGACTGGATCGATGTTTTGACTGCAGAGGGCTCGATTTTGCGTTGTTCACAAACAGAGAATATAGAGCTCTTTAAGTGGACAATCGGTGGGATGGGGCTAACGGGTGTAATACTTCGCGCTGCTTTACGATTGCGTAGGGTGCCGTCTGCTTGGATTGAACAACGCACATTTGTTGCTAAAAATATCATGCATGCTATTGAGATATTTGAGGATTCATTGAGTTCAACTTACTCAGTGGCTTGGATTGATTGTTTGCAAAAGGGGTCTTCATTAGGCCGCTCACTTGTGATGCTAGGCGAGCATGCAAAAATAGATGATTTGCCACCTAAATTTCACAAATCACACATGTCTATCGCACTTAAATCCAAACGTAAGATACCATTTAACTTTCCCAGCTGTATACTAAATGCCTACAGCTTACGCTTTTTTAACTCACTCTACTTTTGGCGTGGAGTATGGAAGCCTCAGCGGCAGATTATCGACTGGGATAGCTATTTCTATCCTTTAGACGCAATCTTGGGCTGGAATAAAATTTATGGACGCCGTGGATTTGCTCAGTTTCAATGTGTCATCCCTATTGATAATGCTGAGCAAGGATTGAGCGAACTTTTAAAGGAAATCTCAAATGCTGGTGTCGGCTCTTTTTTAGCCGTGTTGAAACGTTTTGGTAAACAAACAAGTAAGTTTTCATTTCCGATGGAAGGTTACACTTTGGCGCTAGATTTTCCTGTAAACAATAAAACTTTAAATCTCATGAATAAATTAGATAACATTACTATAAAACATAGTGGACGTTTTTACCTTGCAAAAGATAGTCGAATGTCTCAAGAGGTTTTTCGTCAATCTGAACATCGTGCAGAAGCATACGAAAAATTTCGGCAGCATACATTAAGTAAAAATTTTTTTGTATCCTCTCAGTCAGAAAGGTTAGGATTTTGACTAAAAATACTCTACTGGTCTTGGGTGCTCGAAGTGATATTGGTATGGCTATTGCCCATCGGTATGCCAAAGCTGGTTATGATATTCAACTTGCATCGCGTAACGCTGATAATTTAACTGTAAACAAATCTGATTTAGAATTGCGATATCAAGTTTCAGTTTCGCTCCATGAATTTAATGCACTTGAAATCGAGACACATGTTAAGTTTGTAGATACTTTACAAGATTTACCTACAGTTGCTGTTTGTGCAGTTGGTTATATGGGTAATCAGCGGGAGAGTGAGTTAGACGTCATAGCTGCGAAGTTAATTATGAGAAGCAATTATGAAGGACCTGCTAGCATATTGGGGGTACTAGCAAATAAATTTGAGGAGCGTAATTCCGGATGTTTGATAGGTATTAGTTCGGTTGCAGGAGAGCGTGGTAGAGCAACAAACTATACCTATGGATCTGGGAAAGCTGGTTTTACAGCTTTCCTCTCAGGATTACGCAATCGTTTAGCCAAAACTGGTGTTCATGTAATCACTGTTTTGCCAGGTTTTGTTTCAACCAAAATGACTTTAGGAATGGATTTGCCGCCAAATTTAACTACGAGCCCACCTCAACTAGCGGAAGCAATTTTTAAAGCAGAAATAAAACGTAAAAATATAATTTACCATGGGAAAGTGTGGTTTATAATCATGGTTATAATTAAAAGCATACCAGAGCATATTTTTAAGAATTTAAAACTTTAATGCTTAAATTACCTCATACACAAATACTCTTTAAGTATTTCAATCTAATTTGCATTTTGACACTAACTATTCTTGCCCTTTATGTAGCATATTACTCTCCAGGGTTTGATGATGAGTTTCATAATATTCATTGGTTTTATCAAGCAAGAATTGATGGTGATCTTTCTAGTTTTTGGCATAAATCAAATATTGATGCTATTCATCCTTTTGGCTCATATTTAATTTCTTTTATAGGTATGTATGTATTTGATGATTGGCAGATTGTACGTTTCGTTAAGACACTAATTATAGTTATGATTTCATATGCTGCGCTAAATAGAATATACCCATCTCTGCGCTTTAAAAATCTCAATTTTGTTATTTTTATTTTAATAACACCGTCGTTTCTTTTGTTTGGAACTGGATTACGATGGTTTGGTGAAACTCTTGCTATTTATACCATGATGGTAGCATTAAATAAATTTATTGGTTTGGAGAAAAAGCATTTTTTCCCAACGTTGTTGCTACTTGGTTACGTAGCAATCAGTTTAAATTACATTGGAGTTATACTTTTCCCATTAATATTCACATATCACTTGTATAATGCCTTTAAGAAAAATAGCTCAATTCATGCCATAGGCATAATCACTTCAGCGTTTGCTATTTATCTTACTCTATATTTTATGCAAGTTGTCGTTGCAATTGACGGCTCCTCACAACAAGGTAGCTTTATTTCCTCGCTGATTGGAATAGGGCATGGTATTTTTGTAAATTGGGGTATTTTTCCAATTTCAATATTGGGAATTATGTCTGCCATTCCATTATTTTTTTTAACGGTGTTTCTATTCTTTTTTGAGTATAACAAAATTAAATATGATGCACTATTTTGGTTAATCTCTTGCTCAATTTTAATTTTAGTAATAAGTGGTATTGGAATTAAATACCGCAACATCTTCCCACTTCTTCCAATAATATATGGCTATCTACTTAACCTATTAGTTTCAAGTTATACATCTTATTCTATATTGCAACGGGTCATTATATTATCTCTACTTGCTCCATTAGCCATTGTGCAAATATTTGGTTATTGGAATGTACTAAACCATTCAGATACGACCAAGGGATCATGGAATATCCCTGTTTATGAAGTAACTAGATATTTTGAAAATCAAAAAGAAAACTGTATATCGCTGAAGATTTTTTTGTGGGATCCTGTTCTAGAATATAATTTACATCGAGCTGGCTTTGATGTAAATATTTTTGCAAATTCTGGAGATGTGTCTGGACATCATGAAAACACTGAATGCATGTTTCTGGTGCATACCACTAGTGGCTCATACAAAGAACATGAGTATTTCAAGTCTTCAATTAAATTAGGAATGCCAATCAAAGAGCTTGGAAAGGATCGATACTCTAAAATTAAACAGTGGCTTGGTGCAGATTCACCTGAGCATTATGTTAAAATATTTTTGATTGATGAAGTGAAATCTGAGGTGATTACGCAATACTTTACCGAAACAAAATACAATGGTTATTTCAATTAGATATATTTTAAGATTTTGATGAACAGTTGTTGTAAAAATTTGGTTTGAGTTTAATAAATGTCATATGAATATTTTTCTGGTGATTATGAGAAGGTTATAATTTGTGTAATATTTACTTTTTGTTTAACAGTGTTGGATAGTATTTACATACTTTATCAAGAAATTTTTGAGAGATTGGGTCTGGTCATTGGGCGCTATGCAAAAAAAGATTTGAGATGTTCTGTATGAAAATTATTGTTGTGGGGTTGGGTTATGTAGGGCTGTCGAATGCGGTGCTGTTGGCGCAGCATAATGAGGTGATTGGTATAGATATTTCGCAGGAGCGTGTGGATGCGCTGAATGCGCGGATGTCGCCAATTATTGATGATGAGATTTCGGAGTATTTGGCTAAAAAAGATTTAAACCTTTGTGCGAGCATTGACTTGAAAGCGTCGGTTAATGGTGCTGATTATGTGATCGTGTCTACGCCCACTAATTATGATGAAAAAACGAATTCTTTTGATACGTCCTCGGTTGAAGCAGTGATTGCAGAGGTTATTGGGTTTGAACCTAACGCGTGCATTGTTGTGAAATCTACAATACCTGTTGGTTTCATTGATGGTGTAAGAGAACGCTTTGAAACCGATGCGGTTATCTTTTCACCGGAGTTCCTTAGAGAGGGTAAAGCGCTTCATGATAACCTATATCCAAGCAGAATTATTGTAGGTGAAAAGTCAAAACGCGCTGAAGTATTTGCGAGGATGCTTGCACAAGGTGCAATTAAATCAGATATTGATCTTTTGTTTACAGGTGCACGAGAAGCTGAAGCAATTAAGTTATTTGCGAATACATACCTTGCTATGCGGGTCGCTTTCTTTAATGAGCTGGACAGCTACGCGCTTGCCAGGGTAATGAACAGTCGTGACATCATTGATGGTGTTTCGCTCGATCAGCGCATTGGTAATCACTACAATAATCCGTCGTTTGGATATGGAGGGTATTGCTTGCCAAAAGATACGAAACAACTTCTCACGAATTATGACGCTGTGCCTCAGAATATTATCCGCGCAATCGTTGATGCAAATTCCACTCGAAAAGACTTTCTTGCTAAAGAGATAACAAGAGAAGGGCCCAAAACTGTAGGGATTTATCGATTGGTAATGAAAAATGGAAGCGATAACTTTCGCCAAAGTTCTGTGCAGGGTATAATGAAGCGGATAAAGGCTAAAGGTATTAATGTGATTGTCTACGAACCCGCTCTTAATCAAAAAACATTCTTTGGTTCAGAGGTCGTGATGAACTTAGCTGATTTCAAAAGATCTTCTGATGTGATTGTCGCTAATCGAATTAGTGCCGATCTTCAAGATGTAATCGACAAAGTTTTTACAAGAGATATTTATTATGAAAATTAGAAAAGCTGTCTTTCCTGTTGCTGGTTTTGGTACACGCTTCTTACCTGCGACCAAGGCTATGCCAAAAGAACTGCTACCAATTGTTGATAAACCTCTTATTCAATATGCTGTCGAAGAGGCAATTGCCGCAAATATTGATACATTGATTTTTGTGACGGGCCGTAACAAGCGCGCAATTGAAGATCACTTTGATGCAAATAACGAGTTAGAAAACATGCTGCGTTCCAAGGGTAAGTATGCACAGGCTGACATGGTTGCTAATATACTTCCCAAAGGTGTGGAATGCATCTTTGTGCGTCAGGCTGAACAATTGGGACTAGGTCATGCAGTTTTATGTGCTGAACGTGCAGTTGGCGGTGATCCTTTTGCTGTTCTTCTGGCCGATGATTTTTTAGCAGATTACGAACCTGGCGTTACAGCTGATCTTACAAATGCATTTGCCAAGTCAGGCAAATCACAGCTTTCAGTTATGAAGGTTGATGGGCCTGATATCTCAAAATATGGGGTTGTAGTGTCAGAGGGCCCAGGTGCTGGTATCGTGGGTCTAGTTGAAAAACCAAATGCCAGCGAGGCACCATCTAACCTAGCATCCATAGGGCGATATGTATTGAAACCAGATATTTTTGATACCTTACGCGGATTACGTGTGGGATCAGGTGGTGAAATTCAACTGGCGGATGCGATCAACATTCATGCGCAACAAGGGTCAGTGGAAACTGTGCAAATGAACGGTCGGCGGTTTGATTGTGGATCTGTGGACGGCTTCATAAATGCATCAAGCCATGAGTATAGAAAGAGATTTATAAATTAAGATGTCAAAAATATATCCCGCATTATTCACATCTGGTTCTGGAGCGTAATTTTGACCCTTTTCTCGCAAATCAGACCCAAAGCAGTTTTCTATGCGTATTGGTGATATTAGGCTCTTTAAAAGTAGTCTTCAGCGATTTACTTTATCTAATGTAATCCACTTTGAGGATGTAAAAATAGATGAATTTGGCATGCAAAATTCTAAGTGATAAGGTATTAATACAGTGTTTGGCTCTCCATGTATCCTAGCATAACAATTACAATTCCTGTTTATAATAACATTGCAACGGTCTCTGCGGCGATTGAAAGTGCAATCAACCAAAAATTTGATAAATCATATAATATTATAATAGTAGATAACGGATCTACTGATGGTTCCTCAGAAGTCATGCTCCAATATTCGGATAGATGTGAGATTTATAAACATAAAACTACAATTCCAATTTGGTCAAATCACAATGCTTGTTTGAAGTATTCAAAAACAAAATTTACTCTTATTTTACACGCAGATGATATTTTGAATCCAACCGCATTAAAAAGCTTTAATAAGGCCTTATCGCGGTGTGAAGATACCACAAACACGATCATATGGGGCAGATCAACCTTTTATGATTACTACTATCATCTTGATCGAGAAGGTGTGAAGCTCAATAACACCTTCAAAGGTAAAAAAGCAGGAGATACTTTCAAATTTGGAGGATTAACTTCCTCGGGGACCCTATATCCTTCAAAATTTTTAAAAATTGGTGGGTTTTTAGAAATGCCGAGTTCGTATATGCCATCAGACTTATTTTCTATGCTTAAGGCAGTAGACCATAATTTGAACTTTATTATGTGCAGCGATAATATTTTAATTCGGTCGCAATCTTCAACTTTGGAGGCCGCACAATTAACTCAAAAAGAATATCAAAAGTATATCTATGATGCATTTTTAATATATTTAGGTCAATTAAGCTTTAGCCAGAGAAAAAACTTTATTACACAATATTATAATGTACCATTTGATAAAATCCCAAACTATATTGGAACTTATTTATATCGAGAAATTAGCTTTAACTTTTACTATTATATTCTTAAAAGTGGAATCTGTAATCCAATTAAAACAATTAAATTCCTAAAGAGATGGTTGAAATCTTAATTTTAATATCCAGTGATAGAATGTTTATAGATTAAAATGATAGGGACTGGTGGTTTTCTTGGGATCATATTTGTCGTAATTGCGTCTATGCTAGTATTTTATAAATACTCAGTTAGAACAAGTAAGTTATTTTATATATCGGCTATATTTTTTATTCTTGGTTATTTCATATCTTCATTTTTTCTGCGATTTGAGACATTTGGATATTTAGATAATATTGCTTTCTCATACAGGGACTTATCAGAAGTTTATTTAATTTCTGGTGTATATTTTTTTATAGCAGTAAGTGCGTATCTTATTCTTGATTTTCGAAGTAAAAAAATAAGTTATGATTTCCAGAGTGATAGAACTATTCGTTTATTTTCAATACTACATCTGCCTATTATTATAATTCTTTATTGGGGAATTTATACTGGTCAAATCAATTCAATACGCATGTTCCTTGGAGATGATACAAAAGTAACATTTATTGTTATTGTTGCCACTTCATTATGGCCGGTGACCCTTCTGGCTTATCTGACTATTATAAAGAAATACTCAGCATTAATTATTTTTGCACAAATTGGTGTATCAATCGCAGCGGGCAATAGACGCGAAATTATTACAATTATAATGATTTTGTTGATTGTAAATTATATTTTTCAAGAAAAGAGGGTGCGCGTAGCAACACTAATATTACCGTTCTTTATAGTTGTCTTCTTGGGAGTGTATTCTACTGCGGTACAGGAAGAGTTGGTTCAAGCAATATATAGTGATACTGTTTTTTCCTTACGTTCAGTATTGTTACCAGCGTTTGAAGCCGTTTATAATAATTTTACTGGGCAATTTGTTAAAATGGTAATGGCAATATTTGCATGGCAGGAACAAACTTATCTGATTGATGCAAGTTTACAAGTCTCAGCTAAAACTGGCTGCTCTGGCATAACTGAGTTACCAAAGTTATTATTACCGTTCTCGAATACATTTGGGTTCTCTGGCTCCTGTAGTAATGAGAAAATACTCTTTAATCACGCGCTGACATTAGCAAATGGGGATCCATATCTGATAGTCCCTTTTATTCCCGATGTAATCATTGGACATGGAGTTGAGTGGCTGCCTCTATTGACACTTATAAATGTAATTATTTATAAAATGACTGAATTCGGTTGTCTTAAATTTACTCGTAAACCGTTAGTCAGTTTTATTTATTTTGCTTACTTCTGGCCATTGACGCAGTCGATTAACCAAAGCTTTTTGAACCAAACTTATGTGGTGTTTATTAAGGTGATGATATTTGTTTTAGTGTTGAGCTTTTTTGTAAATCTCATAACATTGCTACTTCCAAAAAAGTTTTACGTACATAGGAGATGCTTATGAAAGCAGTTATTTTAGCAGGTGGATTTGGAACGCGGATATCTGAAGAGTCCATATCAAAGCCTAAACCAATGATTGAAATTGGTGGCCGGCCAATTTTATGGCATATAATGAAATATTTTAGTAAGTTTGGTGTAAATGACTTTGTAGTTTTAGGTGGCTATAAAATAGAAGTAATCCGCAAATATTTTCTAGAATATAAACTTCTCAACTCTGATTTCAGTATTTCTTACGCAGATGGAGAAGTTGAATTAATCTCCGGTTGCAAAGAAAACTGGAAAGTGACAATTATTAACAGTGGCCTAGATGCTATGACAGGGGGAAGACTTTTATCAGCGAAATCCATTTTAGAAAATGAAGATGATTTTTTCTTTACGTATGGTGATGGTCTTTCCAATATCAATTTGGATGCTCAATTAGATTTTCATCGTAAGCATGGTAAGCTTGCAACTTTGGCGGCAGTCAGACCTCCAGAACGTTTTGGGCGCTTAAATATGGAAAATGATGGGATGGTGAATAATTTTTCAGAAAAACCAAAAAATACTGATAGTTACGTAAATGGTGGTTTTTTTATACTTAAACCACAGGTCATTTCCCTTATAGAAAATTCACAAACCACCTGGGAAAGTGAACCATTACAAAGTCTAAGTAGTTCTGGTCAATTAATGGCATATAAGCATGAGGGTTTTTGGCGGCCAATGGATACGTTGAAGGATAAAAATGATTTGGAACATATGTGGAAAAGTAATCCAGAATGGAAAATTTGGTAATGTTTAGAAATATTTATTATGGAAAACGTGTAATGGTAACCGGTGCTACTGGTTTTAAAGGCGCATGGTTATGTAGTTGGTTGCTTGATCTAGGGGCGGAAGTTTATGGATATTCGGTTGATTTAGTTTCATCGGTAAATTTGTTTGAAGAAGCTTGTCTTGCTAAGAGCGTGACACACGAGTTTGGCGATGTTAGAGATTACGAAAAGTTAGAGAAATTTGTTACGAATGTTCAACCAGATTTTATATTTCACTTGGCGGCACAGGCTATTGTATCCGTATCCTATGATGCCCCGGTAGACACAATTTCTACAAATGTAGTTGGCACAACAAACATACTTGATATTGTCAGAAAAATGACAAAATCTGTAGTTGCAGTGATAATTACTTCCGATAAATGTTATGAAAATGTTGAACAACATTGGGGTTATAAAGAGACTGATACATTAGGGGGAAAAGATATTTACAGCGCTTCAAAAGGAGCGGCTGAGCTTATTTTTAGTTCATATAGTAGATCTTTTTTTGACCCGAAATCAAAACAAAATATTGCATCAGCTCGTGCTGGCAATGTAATAGGTGGAGGTGACTGGGCAAAAGACCGTATAGTAGTGGACGCAATAATAAATTGGGATCTGCGCCAAGCAGTTAACGTGCGTAGCCCACAAGCAACTCGACCGTGGCAGCACGTGCTTGAGCCACTAAGTGGCTATCTATGGTTGGGTGCTAAATTGGCTGAGCAAAACATTTTAGGCATACACGGCGAAAGCTTCAATTTTGGCCCGCGGCCAGAGCAAGTACAAACAGTTGCACAGCTAATTGACACCTTATCTCAATATTGGAAAAATGGTGAAGCGTCTGCTGTGCTGGGTAATATTTCACCTAAGTTTCATGAAGCGGGTTTGCTCAAACTTAATATTGAAAAATCAATTACTTTCCTTGATTGGGAGCCTACTTTAAATTTCGACGAGTGTTGCAAGCTAGTTTCAGAGTGGTATTCTGATTTTTATGCTCAGCGCGAGACTGCTGAGAACTTAGTCTTGCGTGATATAAAAAGCTATTGCACTCATGCGAAACAAAGGGGAAATATATGGTGTCAGTGACAAAATTGCAAAAAATCAATAATGCTAAAGGTGACTTGTATAAAATTTTTAGATCGTTAACTGAAGATCAGGAGATCTGTGAAGTATATATTTCAGAAATTCATTCAGGAGAGGAAAAAGGCTGGAAATACCACGAAAAGATGGGATGTATGATTTTGGTTATACAGGGATCCGTTGAGTTTAGCTTTAAGGATGGTAAAAATATTGAAAAAAAACTTATATCATCGGATGATTATCTGCTTCTAGAGATACCAAAAAATACTTGGTTTTCTTTTAAGGGGTGTGATTATAAAACTAGTCGTATAGTTAATTTCGCTAATATATGGCACAGCTCTGATCCTGGAATAAGTGTGCCACTTTGAAATTAGTTGTCTTTGGTTGCAATGGGCAACTAGCTCAATGTATAACCTCTAACAAAAATATTGTTGAGCAGTTTTCAGAAATCAAATATGTAAGTTGGCAGCAATTTCTTGATGATTGTCTGCCAAAAATATGCAGAAAAACGGTTGTCATAAATACATTTGCTAATACTAATGTTGATTACGCAGAAACATATCCTAATAGTGTAATTCAATCTCATCTCATATCTCATATGAAATTGTTAGACATATCTAAAGAAGCTAAAAGATACGTTTATATTTCTAGTACTGGTGTTTACGGTGACACAAAGTCTTCACCACATAAAGAGATTGATTGCGTATCACCTACCACAGTTCATCATATGACCAAATATTTAGCTGAAAAACAGGTAACTGATAAATTCAGTGATAGAGCATTGATTTTACGCATTGGGTGGCTGTTCTCACTTTTACCATTACGGAAAAATTTTGTTAGTGCTAGGATAACTGATTTGATGTTGGCAAAAAGAAGTAATTTCAAATTGAATGTATTTCAAAATCAAATTGGCAACCCAACATTCGGCCCAGATATGGTTGATGCGATGTTTGATTTGCTTAAAACTGATGCCAGTGGGGTTATTAATGTTGTGAATTCAGATCCAATCTCGCGCGCAAAATTTATATTTGAGATAGCTAAATTGGTAAATGCTGATAAGTATATAAACTTTTTGCCATCTAAAGAAAGACCACAAAGAATAGCTGAGGTTGCTGATAATGAAACGGCAGATGGGTCTCTTATAAAATCAATACTTGGTCACGAGATGCCACATTGGAATATAGGACTCGGCCAGGCTGTGAGGGCGCTGCATGAAAAAAATTGAACACTATGAGGTTTTAATTATTGGTGCAGGTATTGCAGGTCTTGCCGCAGCTAAAAGTTGTTTGGAAAAACAAAAACATTTTCAGGTCTTGGAAGCGAATTCGAAGTTAGGCGGCATTCTCAGAAATTTTAAAATTGATGAATTTACATTTGACCATGCGGTACATCTTAGTTTTGCCACAGAACATGAGGTCAGGGAAGAGTTCGATAAAGCCCTCTACCACGATGTAGAGCCAATAGCACAATGCATTGCTGACGGTTCATGGTTCAAGCATCCTATACAAAATAATTTACACCCAATTAGTGTTGACGAAAAACTAGAATGTATTTCAAATTTTTTAAATCGACCAAAATATGATGAATCTAATTTCAAAAATTGGCTGGTTTCACAATATGGAGAGAAAATAGCGCAAAAATATCATATTCGATATAATCAAAAATACTGGGATACAGATTTGTCAAACATGTCAACGAACTGGATCAACAACCGGTTGCGTCAACCAGATTTTCTGGAAATATTAGAAGGTACTTACCATGAACGTGCATCAAATGATTATTACGTTAAAAGTATGCGGTATCCAGACACAGGGGGGTATCAAGCTTTCATAGGCTCGTTGATAAATCAGGTACTGCCATACTCATCACTAGGCGATCCTGTTGTAAAAATTTCTCCATCAGAAAAGATTGTAACAACAAAATCTGGTAAAGAGATAGGTTACACTAGTTTGATTAGTACTATTCCTCTTCCGGTGTATATCAAACTTATTGAAGAAATACCACATAATATAGCTAATGATTGCCGCAAATTAAAGTGGACTACTGTCGATTTGACGTCTGTGGCAATATCGCGTGAGGTTGACTTCCCCTTGTGGTTTTATATATACGACGAAGATATATTTGCTGCAAGATGCCATTCGCCAAGTCAGAAGTCCAAAAATAATGTACCCGAAGGATGTTCATCTATCCAGTTTGAAGTTTACACTTCACAAAATATTGATTGTGTTGATCAAAACCTAAGACATAGCAAAAAAGATCAAATTGATAATGCAGAATATTTTTTGCGAACTCGATTGAGTATTCAGGCAGAGGATATTCGTTTTTTTGATTTTAGGTCGATAAGATTTGGTAACGTCATTTTTGAACATGACACTAGTAATTCTGTAACAAATATACGTGGCTGGCTTGCAGACCATTCGATTCAAACATGCGGTCGCTTTGGAGAATGGGAATATTTATGGAGTAATCAGGCTTATATTAGTGGATTAAATGCACTAACAAAATAAATGAAATATTTATTTTCAAACATCATATTGCGATCTATTTCAATTTTGACGACGTTATTGACTGTTTATGTTATGGCTAGATTGGTTTCCCCCAATGATGTAGGAATTTTTTTAAGATTGGGTGTATTACAGGCGTTTTTAGTAACAATATTAGACATAGCTGTTTTCCCAACGCTTTTGAGTACAGCAGTTAACGGGTTACTTAACATAGACGTTCTGAGAAGTTTATTGAAAACTCTTTTTAAAATATTAATACCATTAATCATCGTAATATCTGCATATTGGATTAACATTGATGGGTCTAGCTTGTTGTACATTTTGCTAATGATAATAATATTAGCTCTAAGCATTTGCAGTGTGATTTTAAATGCATATTTGTCTGCAAACAATCGTTTGGCAAATTGGAGCCAAATTATAATCATATCTGAATGTACATCGATTTATTTAATTTATAACTTGAGTACACATATTTCAGATGGAGTTATACTATTCTCAATGCGATTTATAATAGTTAATTGCCTCATGATCGGATTATCGACTGTTTTAATAAGTTTTACTTCTAACTTGAGAAATTTAATCATAAGACATAAAACGCACTCACGAATTGGCAATGATTTATTTATTTTTGCAATTTCTAATTATTTTACCCGCTACTTTGATACTACTATTATATCATTTATGTTTTCTGGAACCGCTCTTGGCATTTACAATCGGGCAATGCAAATATCCCGGTACCCTCAAATTTCTATTGTAAGCGCTTTAAGTCAAATTTTATTGCCTTTTTTGCAAAAGTACAATGTCACCAAGTCACAAATTACTTTGCGGGTTTATTATTTTCATTTATATTTTATGGTTTGTAATGTGGTTTCGATAATACTAATTTTGAATGCAGAAATTTATGTCAGGTTGATTTTAGGCCCAAGATGGGTAGATGCAGCGCTACTTTTACCCTTCTTTTTTTCAACACTTACAATGCAAACTTATTTGGGGATCACTAATTCGTTATTTGTACATTTTGAAGAGACTAAAGCTTATCGAAATTTAGGTATTCTCTCATCCGTTAGCACAACAATCTTAATTTTGTATAGTATACAATTTGGCGATTTGACATATATCGCTATTGCTTTTGTATTTTCTATCACCATTTCATTTTTTGCTTCATTCATATATTTAATGCATAAAATACTCAAGTTAACGATTTTACAAACTGGTTTACTTATATTAAATGCTATTATCCCATTAATGTATTTTGGATTGGTATCATGATTACATTGATAGTGCCTACTATATTCAATAGGTGCACTATTGATCGCTCAATAGCATCATCTATAATGTTTCCTGAAATTTCAGAAGTGATAATAATAATTGATGACGCAGCTGTACAAAAGGGGGTTGTTTGGAAGTCTTTAAGTAACATTTCTCGATCACTCAGCATTCGTGTTGAGTATAATTACTTTGATAAAGGAGCGAATGGTGCCAGGCTTACGGGAGTGAAGTTATCAAAAAACGAGTGGGTAGCGTTTCTTGATGATGATGATGAGTTGCTAACTGGTTTTAGAAAATCCATAGCTGAAGCAAAACAAGCCCATATCCATAATAACTTGATAATTTTGGGCGACTATTATTATAATGAATGTGAGATAAAAATTCCACGCGATTACGACTCAATACCTGCATCAGTACTTAATAGTTTCAGCCTCGTACCCTTTTCGGGGCTGCTAGTTCAGAAAGGTAACTTACTTTTGAAGTCTTTGCCAACCGATCTACAAAGTTGGCAAGATGATTTTTTGGTCATTAACTTCATAATTAATGGTAAATATTGTACCGTGTTTGAGCCAGTAGCAAGACTTCATTATACAAAGGAAAGCATCTCGAGCAATAAGCTAATAAAATTGATGGGTTTGCGCTACGTACGCTCGGCTTACTCACAAAAAATTATAGAGAGTTCATTCCGCCGATA
>Ga0206126_10002469_pt1 | contig 19979 bp, 17 predicted proteins | sample Helgoland_Spring_5_FD_148621 | JGI IMG/M metagenome (GOLD analysis project Ga0206126, IMG submission 148621) | Pelagic subsurface seawater microbial communities from Kabeltonne, Helgoland, North Sea - Helgoland_Spring_Bloom_20160412_1 | ecosystem: Environmental > Aquatic > Marine > Epipelagic ...
TGCCGTGACTTCTTTAGCGCGGCTGCCCACTACCAGACGATCACCGATACGAAGCGTATTACTGCTGAGCTTATTCCTCTCACGCAGGCGCTTGATGCTGGTGTTATATTTTCGGGCAATCGTCCACAGAGAGTCTCCCTGACGCACCAAATGGTAATCAGGCTGCACCTCTGTGTTCAGGGTATTGGAGAGATAATCGATATTGTCTCTGGAGTGAGGGATCAGTAAAACCTGACCAATCTGCAGCCTATCGTTGCGCAAATTGTTGCGGCTTCTCAGCCAGCTGGTCGGTATATCAAAGCGCGCAGCAATCTGCGAAAGGGTATCGCCATTAGCCACCGCATACTCAGTGTGCGGCACCCAGGTTTTTGGATCCGTGGTTGCCAGCATATCCCTTAATGGTTGCGCAGTACCCACCGGCAGCAGCAGATTATGTTTGCCCTCAGGTGGTGTAATCGCTCTGCGATAGGCGGGGTTAAGCCGAGTGAAATCAGCCACATCCACAGCGGTCACCTTGACCACATTGTTTAAATCAATCTGTGATTCAATCTCAACTACCTCAAAGAACGGTTGATTTGGCATCGCGGGCAGCTTTAGATCATATTGTTCTGGATCGCGTATCAGGGTTGCTAGCGCCAGAAGCTGAGGCACATAGTTGCGAGTTTCTCGCGGCAGCGAAATTGACCAGAAGTCAGTTCCCTTGCCGAGCTTTCGATTGCGCCGAATCGACTTGCCGACATTGCCCTGTCCGGAATTATAAGCGGCTAGAGCCAGAAGCCAGTCATTATCGAAACGCTTATTAAGTTTCTCGAGATAGGTAATGGCCGCCTGAGTCGAATAGATAACATCGCGTCTGCCATCAAACCAGCGATCCCGACGCAAGCCGAGAGACTTGGCGGTAGAGGGAATAAACTGCCAGAGCCCAACAGCATGGCTGTGGGAGTAGGCGAGAGGATCGTAGGTGCTCTCCACAATCGGCAGCAGTGCCAGCTCAAGAGGCAGGCCAGCCTTATCCAGTTCATCGGTCACATAGTAGATATAGGGCTGAGCGCGACTAAAAACGGTCTTTAAATAACTTGGGTTGCGCAGGTACCAGTCACGCTGTTTGGTCACGCTGGCGGGCATAGATTCAGGAGTTAATTTAAAACCCTCGCGAATCCTCTGCCAAAGATCTATAGCCTTAGGTTCAGGGATCTCCTCGAAAACTATAGGGATGGGATTCTCAGAGGGTTCTATCTGTACGCTGGTAAAGCCGCCTTGGGCCGTCTCAGGACTCTTAGAGGGGCTCTCTGTTAGCTTCTCTGCGGTTTCTGTGGGGCTCTTGGCAGCTGTATTTTTAATCTCAGGCAAAAGCGCGCAACCGGACAACAGTGGAACGGTACACAGAGCGGTACTTAAAAGAAGCGCTTGAAAATGTCGAGGCACAGACTGCAAGTTTTGACCCTTATTCTAAATTGGGGCGCGATTGTATCGGTCAGTCGAGGTCGAAACAATAACCAGATTCTCAGTGAGCCTATATCTCTGTCAAAACGCTACTCTTCAGACGCTGGTTTTTATTCAATTCAGCGAACATAATAACCCCTTATTAACCCTCTATTGGCCACTATGCCCCTAACGCCTATTAGCAACATCGGACAGAATCTTGCGGATCGCCTTAAGGTTGCGGATATCGCCAGCACCTCTGCCGACCTGCGGCGATGGTTGGACAGTGATTTTGGTCGCTACCTGCAGGCTCGGGAGCGACAGGTTTTTCAGGAGCAGTTTGCCGAACTGCCCGGATACCGCTTTATGCGTCTCGGTCTTAGCGAAGATCCACAGACCCTGGACTGTTTTAAACATATTCACCGCTTTAGTCTGCACCCCTCAGAGCTTCGTGGCGGGCACGCGGCCCTGGCAAACTATATTGAATTGCCGCTGATGTCAGAAACTATCGATGTGATGCTATTGCATCATGCGCTGGAGTTTTCCCTGTCGCCAAAAGCGGTGCTTGCCGAGGCCAGTCGAGTTGTTATGCCGGGCGGTCACCTGCTGCTCTGTCTGTTTAATCCCTACGGCCCTATGGGTATCGCCAAATTCCCCATGCAGCTGTGCTCTGAGAAAGCGCAATTTCGCTTTCACAATCTGCGTTTGGGGCGTTTAACTGACTGGTTGTCGCTGTTAAATTTTCACGTAGAACGCATTGAACATGGTGCTTATAATTTACCGTTTCGATATGGCACCAAAAACCAGTCTCTTGCAAACAATAGCCAATGGGAAAAGGCCTGTAAAAAGATTCGCTTACCTATGGGTAATTTCTATATGATTCACGCGGTTAAACGAGTCTCCCGAGGGATTAGAAGTTCCGGCCACCCATGGCGGGCGGCGGCTACTAAAAGTTACCGAGCGACTCAGGGCCTCAAGAGCACAGCCGTAAAAAATAATAAATAATCACAACAAACTGCAGCCATAGCTGTGGATAAAGGAAGTTAATGAAATCGGTAGAAATATTTACAGACGGCGCCTGTCGAGGTAATCCAGGTCCCGGTGGCTGGGGTGTATTGATGCGTTACGGCGACAGTGAGAAATCACTGTTTGGCGGCGAAGCTGAAACCACCAACAACCGCATGGAGATGATGGCCGTTATTCAGGGATTGATGGCCCTTAACGTGCCCTGCAAAATCACCCTTACCTCAGACTCAACCTACGTATTGAAAGGCATTCAGGAATGGATGCCGAATTGGAAGAAACGCAACTGGAAAACCGCCAGTAAAAAGCCGGTAAAAAATGTTGATCTGTGGCAAAAGCTTGATGCCCTTATTGGCACCCATGAGATAGACTGGCAATGGGTAAAAGGCCACAGCGGTCACCGTGAAAATGAAATTGCCGATCAGTTGGCCAATCGTGGCATTGATGAGCTGTAAATTCGCATCTAAAAAAGCATATAAAAAGCAGGCAGCATGAGACAAATCGTACTTGATACAGAAACTACCGGACTAGAGACTTCCCAGGACCACCGTATTATCGAGATTGGTTGTGTCGAGCTGGTAGGGCGGAAGCTGACGGGCAGGCATTACCATCAGTACATCAACCCGCAGCGCAAAGTCGATGAAGGTGCCATGGAAGTGCATGGTATCAGCGATCAGTTTCTGGAAGATAAGCCGCTGTTTGATCAGGTCGCCAAAGAATTTCTGGAATTTGTGGATGGAGCCGATCTGGTGATTCACAACGCGCCTTTCGATGTCGGCTTTATCAACCATGAAATTGCCAAGCTGTCAGGCAAGTACCAGGTGATCGAAACCAGCTGCCGGATTATTGACACCCTGGCACTGGCACGGCAAAAGCACCCCGGACAGAAAAATAATCTCGATGCGCTGTGTAAGCGCTATGGCGTAGATAATTCAGCCCGTGACTTGCACGGTGCACTTCTCGATGCCGAGATTCTCGCCGATGTCTACCTGCTGATGACCGGTGGACAGGTCAACCTGAATATCAGTGACCAATCCAACTCTGCCAGTGGTGAAGTCAACAGTAAAAGCAGCATCCGTCGACTCTCTGCAGATCGCACGCCGCTGCGAATCGTTAAGCCTAGCGAAGAAGAGCTGGCCCTTCACCAACAAAAACTCGATGCCATCAACAAGAGCAGCGGGGCCTGCATCTGGATGGGCAGCAGCGACTGATAAGCACCCATGTCAACCGCGCAAGAGTTAAATACTCCTCCTAGTACCCCGCAGGATTTTCAGCGACTAAAATGCCTTGTTGAACAATCGACAAGCACCCGTGAGCGTTTCCGTTTAGGTCGTCAGCTCGCCGAGTTAAATAAGCTCGCCGAGCAGGGTAAAGCAATTACTGAGCGCTGGGGAAAGTGGCACGCTGCACTGCTTAAAGATCAGCAGCAGATCGAAAAGCGCCAGCGCAATTTGCCCGCCCTCGAATACCCGGATCTACCGGTTAGCGCCAGAGCCGAAGAGATCGCCGAGTTAATAAGCAAACATCAGGTGATTGTTGTCGCCGGTGAAACCGGTTCCGGTAAAACCACCCAGTTGCCAAAAATCTGCCTGCAAGCCGGTTGCGGGGTAAAAGGCATGATTGGTCACACCCAGCCGCGGCGAATTGCTGCGCGAACGGTCGCCAATCGAATTGCCGAAGAACTCAAAGTCTCACTGGGTCAGGCGGTCGGCTATCAGGTGCGCTTTTCCGATCAGAGTTCACCGAACAGCTATATCAAATTAATGACCGACGGCATTCTGTTGGCAGAAATTCAAAACGATCGATTTCTCAGTAAATACGACACATTGATTATTGATGAGGCTCACGAGCGCAGCCTAAATATTGATTTTCTAATGGGCTACCTGAAAAATCTACTGCCCCAGCGACCAGATCTAAAAATAATTATTACCTCGGCAACCATTGATGTCGAAAAGTTTTCAAAGCATTTTAATAATGCCCCGATAGTCGAAGTTTCCGGGCGCAGTTTTCCGGTCGAAGTTATCTACAACCACCCGGACGAAACAGAGACTGATCGCGATCAGATGATTGTTGACTGCCTGCAAGATATTCAAGCCAATCAAAAGCAGGGCGATGTTTTAGTCTTTCTCAGTGGCGAGCGCGAGATCCGTGAAGTTAACCTGGCGCTTAAACGCGCGCAGCTGGCCCATACCGAAATTGTTCCGCTCTATGCGCGTTTAAGTCTTGCCGAGCAGAGTAAAATATTTTCCGCCCACCGCGGCAGAAGAGTAGTGCTGAGTACCAACGTTGCTGAAACCTCACTGACCGTGCCGGGCATTCGCTATGTGATTGATACCGGCCGCGCCCGAGTATCTCGCTACAGTTTCCGTACCAAGGTACAGCGGTTGCCTATTGAAGCAATTTCCCAGGCCAGCGCCAATCAGCGCGCTGGACGCTGTGGTCGAGTCAGTGAAGGGGTCTGCTATCGCCTCTATAGTGAGGATGATTTTAACGGGCGCTCTGAGTTTACCGATCCGGAAATTGTTCGCACCAATCTGGCAGCGGTTATTCTACAGATGCTGCATCTAAAAATTGGTGATATCCGCAGCTTCCCGTTTGTCGATGCGCCAGATCCTCGCATGATCAGCGATGGATTTAAGCTACTGGAAGAACTTCAGGTAGTCACCGCCAATGGCAAGTTAACCGCCCTCGGCAAGCGTATTGTGCATATACCGCTAGATCCAAGATTTGCCCGAATGCTTTTAGAAGCCGCAAAAAACGGCTGTCTCTCCGAAGTGATGATTATCACCACCGGCCTGAGTATTCAGGATCCCCGCGAGCGTCCCGCCGACAAGCAACAGGCCGCAGACCAAAGCCATAAAAAATGGCAGGAACCCAACTCCGATTTTATCTCGCTGTTAAACCTGTGGCGTCATTTTGAAGAACAGCGCCAGCAGCTCTCCGGCAATCAATACAGCCGCTACTGCAAAGCCAACCATGTCTCCTACCTGCGTATGCGTGAATGGCGAGACCTGCACCATCAGGTACACAGCGCCTGTCGCGCATTAAAGCTGACCGATAACAGCAAGCCGGCAGAAGCCGATGATATTCACCGCTCACTGCTCTCCGGACTGCTTGGGCAGGTGGGTATTCTGCAAGAGAAGTGGGAGTTTCTTGGCACCCGCAATCGCAAATTCTTTATCTTTCCCGGTTCAGGCCTAAGTAAAAAACCACCCAAGTGGGTGATGGCAGCCTCGCTGATGGAAACCACCAAACAGTTTGCCCTTACAGTAGCCAAAATCGACTCAGACTGGCTCGAGCCATTGGCCGCCCATCTAGTTAAGAAAACTTACAGTGAGCCGTTTTACAGTATTAAATCCGGTCAGGTCATGGCCAGTGAACGGCAGACCTTATTTGGTTTGAGCATTGTTGAAAATAAACGTCGCGTCTACGGACAGGTCAATCCCGATGAAGCGCGGAGAATATTTATTCAGCAGGCACTGGTAGAAAAGGGCTATCGCGGCAAAGGTGACTTCTACAGCGAGAATCAGAAACTGGTCGAAGAGCTGCAGGCCCTTGAAGACCGTTTTCGTCGCCGGGATCTGCTAGTCGAACAGCAGGTGATTTTCGAGTTTTATAACGAGCGAATTCCCGCAGGCATATACAACCTGCCGCTATTTGAAAAATGGCGTAAGCAGGCCGAGGCAAGCGATCCACGGCTATTGAAGCTGGAAAAAGAATATTTACTGCTGCGTGGTCTGTCTCAGGAAGAGCAGACTCAGTTCCCCGAAATCATTAGCTATCAGGGTATCAGCTACAACCTGCGCTACCATTTTGAACCCAATCATATCGAAGATGGGGTCAGCGCTGTGGTGCCATTGCCCCTGTTGCATCAGCTGCCGAGATACTATTTTGAATGGTTAGTGCCCGGTATGTTGCGGGATAAATGTATCGCCCTGCTTAAAAGCCTGCCGAAACAGACCCGGCGAAATTTTGTTCCAGTCCCGGACTATGTGGATGCATTCCTGTTAAAAGCTCGAGCTCAGGATCGGCCGCTCACTGAAGTACTCGCAGAACATCTGCACAAGCAGACTGGCATAACCATTCCTGCGGAGCAGTGGAAACCGGAAAATCTCGATGCCTGGTACCAGATGAATTTTGTGCTCGAAGATGAAAATGGTGTCGAGATTGCCATGGCCAGAAGTCTTGAGAAGCTGCAGCAGGACTTTAAGCAGCAAATTAATAAGGGCCTAGAACAGGCCGCCGATCAGAACACTGAGCAGACCAGGACCCGGCAGGGAATCACCGAGTGGGACTTTGATGAATTGCCTGAAGAGGTGGCCTTAAAGCATGGCAAAATAACCATCAAAGCCTGGCCAACACTGCGTGACTGTGGAGAGTCCGTATCTCTCGAAGTAATCGATAACCCGCTGCAAGCAGAAAAAATAAGCCGTCAGGGTCAGTTGCGATTGGCACTACTAAAAGGTCGCGATCAGGTTAAATATCTCACCAAGCACCTGCTGCGGGGTAAAGAGCTTGCAATCACCGCCGCCAAAATTGGTGAGCGCAAACCGCTAGTTGATGCCCTGATCAGTGCCAGTTTTCAGCAGGCAATCTTTGCCAACCCCGAGGTGCTCAGAGAGCAGCAGCAATTTGATCGTGCCTTTGAAGCGGGAATTGGCGATGTAGTGATGATTGCTCAGGAGAAGGGGCAGGTTATAGAGTCACTGCTGTTGCCTCTGCACGACACGCAAAAGAAGCTTAGAGCACTGGGTCTGCCAGCTATTTATGCCGCAGAGGATATTCGCAGTCAGTTGGATTGGCTGTTTAGTCGTGACAGCTTATCGACCATCACCACCGAATCGATCCGGCAATATCCACGCTATATAAAAGCACTGCAGGTGCGTCTCGAAAAGCTCGCCGCTCAGGTCAGCAAAGATCGACAGCATATTGCCGAACTACAGGTCCTTGTGGAGCCCTGTAAACTGGCACTGGTTGAAGATCAGCCACTCTCCTCGGAACTTGAGACAGCGCTGCGGGATTTTTACTGGCTGCTAGAAGAGTACCGCGTTTCGCTATTTGCCCAGCAGTTAAAAACCCGTGTTCCGGTATCCTTAAAGCGGCTGCAAAAACGCTGGGATGAAATTGAGGAGCAGTTGCGACGGTTTCGTGTTTAGTCTATTAATTGAGACTAAAAAGAGCCTTATTAAAAACTACCCTCAACAACGGAACTTCGTATAAACTCATTTGTCAGAACTGCATCCCAAAACTAACTTGGAATTGGGATGCAGGTAAAAATTGAATGATTAACCAGCTATTACCAACACATGGAGAAAGTCCAATGAACAAACAGAATATCAAACCTTTAGTTACTGCCGTAAGCGCAGCATTTCTCGCCACTGCAGCCATCTCAACGCCAGTGTTTGCCGCTGAAAACCCTTTCCAGGCCGATCAATTGCGTTCTGGCTATAACCTTGCTGACGGTCATGCCGAGGGTAAGTGCGGTGAAGGAAAGTGTGGCGAAGGTAAGGCTGAATCCGAAGGCAAGTGCGGCGAAGGCAAATGCGGTGAAGAGAAAGCCGAGTCTGAGGGCAAATGTGGTGAAGGCAAGTGTGGCGAAAGCAAAGCTGATGATGAAGGTAAGTGCGGTGAAGGCAAATGTGGCGGCGCTGCGTAATCATCTAATAAGAACACACTATTAAATGGTTCAAGAAAAACAAAGCTACCCAGTTCAGGGGGCAGGTTTGGGATTAAGGCGGGCACTTTGTGGCCCGCTTTCTTCTGTGTCTCCCGAACAGGTTCAGTTTATGGAAGTAGCGCCAGAAAACTGGATTGATGTAGGTGGCCGTTACGGTGCGGTATTTCGAGAATACACCGAAAAATTTCCCTTTGTCCTGCATGGACTATCACTCTCAATAGGCTCCCCCTCACCACTTGACTGGGATTTATTGAAAGCTATCAAAGCCTTTATGGCCGAACACTCGATTCGCTGTTACACCGAACATTTAAGCTATTGCAGCGACAGTGCCCATCTCTATGATCTGATGCCGATTCCCTTTACCGAAGAGGCTGTCGACTACGTGGCCGAGCGCATACTGCAGATACAGGATTTTCTCGGGCAGCGTATCGCCATGGAAAATGTCTCCTACTATGCCGCCCCACAGCAGGAAATGTCAGAGATCGACTTTACCAATGCAGTGCTTGAAAAAGCCGACTGCAAGCTGCTACTCGACGTGAATAATATTTACGTCAACAGTATTAACCACAGTTACGATCCTCTCGAATTTCTTAAAGCATTGCCTGGCGAGCGCATTGCTTACGGCCATATTGCCGGCCATTACGACGAAGCTGAAGACCTGCGCGTCGATACCCATGGCGCCGATGTTATAGATCCGGTGTGGGCGCTTCTCGATGCGGCCTATCAGCAGTTTGGTGCTTTTCCGACACTGCTTGAGAGAGACTTTAATATCCCTCCGGTGGACGAGCTACTTAAAGAAGTTGAACAGATAAGAGAGCGGCAGGCCAAATACGCTGGCCGGCAAGCTCTAGCAGAGAATATGGCATGACCAGAGATTCTCAAAAGCCATCCTTTCAACAGGCCCAGATAGAGTTTGCTGCTCATATTCGCAGCCCTGAGAGCAATCCAGCACCTCAGGGTATTGAAGATCGTCGCCTGGATATCTACCGCAACTTGTTTTTCAATAATATCGAATCATTTATCGCCAATGGATTTCCAATCCTTAAATCGATCACCGATCCCGATCAGTGGACGGTTATGGTTCGCGATTTTATCCACCATCACCAGAGCCACAGCCCGTATTTTTTAGAAATAGGCAGCGAATTTTTAGACTATTTGCAAAATGAGCGTGAGCCTCTGGAAAACGACCCCGGGTTTCTTCTCGAACTGGCTCATTACGAATGGGTCGAGCTGGCGCTGGATACCTCGACAGTGGAATTTCCCGAGGCAAAAAGTGATGGCGATCTGCTCGACGACTGCCCGATAGTCTCACCGCTGGCTTGGCCTCTGAGCTACAGCTATCAGGTACAGATGATCGGTCCGGACTTTCAGCCGACAGCGGATCAAGCTGTCCCGACGCATCTAATTGTCTATCGCAACCGCAGTATGCAAATTGGCTTTATCGAAACCAATGCCACCACCTGTCGACTACTTGAACTGTTCCGTGAAGAGAACCAAAGCGGTCGCGAAGCGCTATTAAAATTAGCTGCTGAGCTCAACCATCCCGACCCAGAGGCCTTGCTTCAATTCGGTCTCGATCTATTATTAGAGTTACGCAGTAAAGAGATTATTTGCGGTTTTCATTAATTTTTTAACCTCTAGTCCCTCAGGCTGTGTACGCGGCTTTAATTGAGCAGTAGAATGCTTCGATATTCCCCTATGCACATGATTTGCGAGTAAATTTATGTTTAACAAAAGCTTGGCAGCGGTTGCGCTATTGGTTTCAGGGCTGGTTTCAGGACTTGCAGCAATACCGGCTTGCGCCGATGACGACAGATTTGAAAATCTCAATCGAAAGATGTTTTATGTTAATGATCGCCTTGATCACTATGCTCTGCGCCCAGCGGCAGTCACTTACACCACAGTGATGCCAGATCCTCTGGAGAAAGGTATTGAGAACTTCTTTAGCAACCTCGATGAAGTGGGTAATGTAGTGAACGATCTTTTTCAGGGAAAATTCAATCAGGCAGCCCATGACAGTGGACGCTTTCTGCTCAACACCACCCTTGGTCTCGGCGGCCTCTTTGATGTTGCCAAGCGCGCTGGCCTGGAAAAAAGTGATGGCGAAGATTTTGGTCAGACTCTGGCAGTCTGGGGTGTGGGTGAAGGCCCTTATTTAATGTTGCCGCTTATTGGTCCATCCACATTGAGGGATGCCCCGAGTAAATTCGTCGATAGTATAACCAGCCCATTTTCTTATGTAGATGATGTGCGAGCTCGAAATACTGCCAGAGGTGTCGATCTTTTGACTAAAAGAGTAGGCCTGTTAGAGCTCGATGATGTTATCTCTGGTGATAAGTATTTGTTTGTCCGTGATGTCTACCTGCAGCGCAACAGATATCTGGTCAATGATGGGGCTATAGAAGACGATTTCGGTGATTTCGGTGATTTCGGTGATTTTGAAGATTATTGATTAAAGACTAAATGATAACAGCGGTATATTGGCAACTAATGGAATCTACTTTTCAGCAAATCAGTTTTAAGCTAATCAAGTTTAAGCAGTGCGAGTATAAACAGCGCTCGTTGAAACCGCGGGCGCTGGGTTAACAATGAATAAAGCCTCAGGCCTGATTATCCTTCTCAATGGCACTGAACCCAGTGTCCAAAGTATCGGAGACAGTCTCCAAGCCCTTGGCCGCGAGACTGCGACAGCAGAAAATTACCAAGCCATAGGCAGCCTGTGCAGCGACCCGCTGATTCAGCCGGTGGTTATCAGCTCTGAAAGTTCTCCTCTTAAAACCGACAGTCAGCGAGAACAGCTGCAAGTCATGGCAGCTAAATATTTGGTGATTGTCGCCCTGAGCGAATCGGGCATTGATAATATTGCCGAATATTTCCGACTCGGTGTTGCCGATGTAGTCTTTCCCGAGCCCAACGAGCAGAAGATAAAAGATACCCTAGTGCGAATGGACAGGCGAGCAGAGTCGCGCTTGCAAAAAAGGCTCTATCGCACCGAAATGGAAAAGGCCAATCTCGAACTGCAAGAGAGTTTGCGGCTGCTAAAACAGGATCAGCTAGCAGGACTGGAAGTACAGAAGAGCCTGATGCCGGAGAGTCCCTTAAAGTTCGGCGACTATGAAATCTCTCACTCGATCACCCCATCACTTTATTTAAGTGGCGACTTTGTCGGCTACAACTTTGTCCTCGGTCGCTACCTGCTGTTCTATTTTGCCGATGTCTCCGGTCACGGCGCCTCATCGGCCTTTGTTACCGTTCTGCTGCGTTTTATGATTGGCCGAGTGATACGCCGCCATCAGCTGGAAAAAGATTATACGGCGCTAGCACAGGCCCCTGAAGGGTTAGTGGAACATATCAACAATCAACTACTGGCCACCGGTCTGGGCAAGCACCTGACCATAGTCGCCGGTTCGCTAGATACAGAGACCAGTAAGTTGCGCTATGTGGTTGGCGCACAGCAGCCGTCACCAATCTTAATCACCGATGGCCGTGCTGAATACCTGCCCGGTAAAGGCAAGCCCGCAGGGATATTCGAAGATGCTGCTTGGGTGATTGAAGAGATGACCCTGCCGGAAAGTTTTGCCTTGATACTCTTGTCCGACGGCGTATTTGATCTGATTCCGGATAAAGAAATCGCCGATAAAGAACAGACGCTGCTCAGCTATCTCGCCACCAGTTCCGACAATATCGATAAGTTAAAGCAAGCACTACTGATCGACTCGGTAGAAGCGCCTCAAGATGATATTTCAGTGCTATTGCTGACCCGGGGTATGAAGCCATGAGTGTCGGCAAAATATTGGTCTCCGATGATCAGGGCAACTACCTGCTCAAGCTGATTGGCGATGTTCGAGTGACGCTCTGCGGCTCGTTAAATCACCATATGGAAACCATCTTTGGCCGTCAGGATGTCAAAAATGTGATTGTCGATATGCTCGAGGCAGAAGGGCTCGACAGTACCACCCTTGGACTGATGGCCAAGCTGGGCCTGCACTGCCGCAAAGAATATGGCATTAACGTACAGGTGTTTTGCCAAAACCCGAGTATCTTGCGCACACTGGACTGTATGGGTCTGGAGGAGATATTCGATATTATTCAAGAGGTACCAACGATTAATGCAGAGCTTCACAGCATAGAGTCGGTAAGTCCTGAAGTGGATGAGATTCGTCGGCAGGTGGTCGAAGCACACAGGCTGTTAATGGAGCTTAATCCGGATAACAGTAAAGAATTTATTGATCTGATCCGAGCGCTCGAATCAGACCAATAGAGATATTTCAGCAGAGAGCTTTTTGCTAGAGAGCTCTTTACTAGAGAGTCAGGCCTGATCTCTAGCGCTTAACTTGCACTGTATATACTCGCTGTGACGAATATGCAGCAGATCCGCAACCCGACGATCCGCAACCCGACGAATAATCCCTTCCTCGTGCTTATCCAGATGGCCATCGGCAAAAGCCACTCGCCACATAGCGGTCATCAGGTCGATCTTTTTGTCATGGTCAAAGTGGCTGTTGATCTCGCGAGTAAACTGATAGAGCGAAGTCGCCTCAGCCACCTCATCCCGAGACAGCAGAATTAACTCATCCACCTGTTCCGAGCTGAGTTCCAGCATCTGGGCAAGGGTATTACTGATCGAAATCAGCTCATCTTCACCAAGATTGCCGTCAATCACCATTACTTCAATAAGCAGTGCAGCAGTGGCGAGTTGATCGCCACTCAGTGAGTTATCGTCGGCCTCAATAACATTTTTGGCAAAAAACGCCTTAATCTTATCAATCATTAGTTGAGGTCTTTTAGCCAGGCTTCAAGTTTAATCTGGTCAGCGACAAAACCGCGAATACCTTCCGCGAGCTTCTCTGTCGCCATAGCATCCTGATTTAGTTCAAAGCGGAAATCACTTTCATTGCCCAGCTGATAATGAATTTTTGAGCCGGTGTTGGACGGATCCAGTTTGCGCTCCAGAGAACCATAATCATCGTCCAGCGCCTGCAGCAACTGCGGGCTGATAGTTAGACGGTCACAACCAGCCAGCTCGGTAATCTCTTCAGTATTTCTAAAGCTCGCACCCATAACTACCGTGTTGTAGCCAGTCTGCTTGTAATAGTTGTAGATACGAGTCACCGACTGTACGCCGGGATCATCGGCCGGCGCATACTCGGTAAGACCGGTCGAGTTTTTGTACCAGTCGAGAATTCTGCCAACAAAAGGCGAGATTAAATAGGCGCCTGCATCAGCCGCAGCCGCTGCCTGAGTAAAGTTAAACAGCAGGGTCAGATTGCAATTAATACCTTCTTTTTCCAACTGCTCTGCAGCGCGAATGCCTTCCCAGGTAGACGCCATCTTAATCAGAACGCGCTCTTTGCCGATACCCGCCTGCTCGTAGAGATTGATCAGGTGACGAGCCTTGGCAATAGAGGCATCCGCATCATAGGAAAGTCGCGCATCAACTTCTGTAGAGACACGTCCGGGAATCTGTTCAAGAATTTTTTCACCAAAACCCACAGCCAGTCTATCCATACAGTCTGCAAGCTGCTCGTCACTGGACTGTCGGCCATTCATAGTGTTGGCGACAATCGAATCAACAAGACCGCGATAGGCGGGCATCTGTGCCGCTTTTAACAGCAGTGAGGGGTTGGTGGTGGCATCCTCGGGAGAGTATTGCGCAATCGCATCAAAGTCACCGGTATCTGCTACTACGGTGGTCATTTCTTTTAATTGGGCGAGTTTGCTCTTGTTGTTGCTCATTAACCATTTACTCCAGATGTTTTTGCTAGTGCGTTCGTTAAAACCTCAATTGTCGCTGAGGGTTTATGTGCATTTTCGCTGATATGTCGTCTAAATTGACGGGCTCCAGGCATGCCGTGAAATAAACCCAATATATGGCGGGTCATGGCATTTAGCTTGGTGCCTTTCGAGAGCTCATTATCCACGTATTTAAGAAACTCTTCAGCAATTTTTTCGCGACTTTTGATCGGATTCTGAGAACCGTAGATAATTTGATCTACGCTAGCCAGTAAGTATGGATTGGTATAGGCCTCGCGCCCAACCATCACCCCGTCGAGATGCTTCAGATGTTCCGTGGACTGCTCGAGAGTCGTCACGCCGCCATTGATAATGATGTCCAGATCGGGAAAATCTTTTTTAAGCTGATAGACCCGATCGTAGTTTAGTTCCGGTATCTCGCGGTTCTGTTTAGGGCTGAGACCTTTGAGCCAGGCCTTGCGCGCATGCACCAGAAATACCTCACAGCCAGCCTCGGCAACAGTGCCGACAAAATCCGCTAAAAACGGGTAGGAATCATGCTCATCAACACCGATGCGATGCTTAACCGTAACTGGAAGATCAACAGCCTCGCGCATAGCGGATACACAGTCAGCAGTGACCTGCGCATTTTTCATCATAATCGCGCCAAACATACCGTTCTGAACACGGTCGCTAGGGCAGCCACAGTTTAGATTGATTTCAGCGTAGTCGTACTTCGCGGCCATCTTGCAGGCCAGCGCCAAGTCTTTCGGATTGCTGCCGCCAAGCTGCAGTGCCACCGGATGCTCAAAGGCATCCATTTGCAGATGATGATCGCTATCGCCGTGGAGGATTGCGCCAGTGGTCAACATCTCGGTATAGAGCATCGAATGCTGACTGATCAGGCGCAAGAAATAGCGACAGTGGCGATCGGTCCAGTCGAGCATGGGGGCCACACAAAATTTTCTATCTAAGGGCATGGTTTTTACAGGCAGCAAATTAATTTAGGGCCCAGTATTTGAGCAGGCGGCAATTATAGAAGCCCTGAAGCGAAAAGTCCGTAAACATTCATCGTTAACTCAGATTTAAGTGATCAATCTGGGCTTGAAAAGCGCTATGGTATTAGATTCTGAGGCCGGGCTCAGATAAAGGTTTTAAAGCAAGTTAAGACCACATTGCTTCAACCGGCACCGCCCAGAGGCGATCATCAAACGGAATTACTTTGTTGCCTCGATACAATACGATGCCGCAACTAAAATCATCCCCCACCTGATCGCGTAAGACTTTGAGTCCCTTGAAATCCCTCTCAGAAACAGCGTCGCGACCTTTAATTTCGATCCCGGCCAGTTTGCCGTTGGGGTGTTCGAGTACAAAATCCACTTCCTTGCCGTCACTAGTTCTGAAGTGGTGTAGTTCTGCTCCGCTATCGTCTGCAGCTAGTTGCTTTATAAGCTCAGTAGCGACAAAATTCTCAAATAGATGCCCAAAAATATGGGGGTCACTCTTCTCTGCATTGGCTATGTCTATCTGTTGCAAGTGGCAGAGTAGGGCTGTGTCAATAACATAGCCTTTGGGTGCCTTTACCAACCGTTTGCCAATATTTCTAAACCAGGGTTTGACCTCAAAGGTCAGAAACAGCATCTGCAGCAGAATGCGATAATTTTTGCTAGTTACCGCATTTTGGCTGATAGATCGGGCGATATCGGCTTCATTAATAAGACCGCCGGCCCTGGCTGCAAGTACTCTGAGCAGGTTTGGCAATATACCCAGTTTGGCAATATCTGCAATTTGTCGAACATCCCGTTGCAGGATCGTTGTGATATAACTTTCAAACCACTGCCTGCGTTGCTCTTGACTCTGTTCAGTGATTTCAGGAAAGGTTGCCTGCTGGATAATCTCGATCAGAGAAAATTTTTTCTTAAGGGCGCCGGGTTGAAAATTGTTATCCATCAATTGTGTTAAAAAGCCGCCCTTACCACCGCTGATTTCCAGCGCGGACAATGGATATAGTGTCAGTACTCGCATTCTGCCTACCAGAGCATCCGATAGCGCTGGCAAGGCCATGATATTGGCTGACCCGGTCAGTAAATAGCGACCATTGGCCTTTCGCTTGCTCTCCAATCGGGCCTCATCCGCCATCACTTTTAGAACTCGGAACAGGCTGGGCACCATTTGCACCTCATCCAGAATGATCGGGGTTCTAAAGGTACGCAAAAAATTCTCGGGATTTGCCTCGGCGGCCCCCAACATACTTGCTTCGTCAAAAGTGACATAATCAGCGGGCCATTCTTTAAGCGCCAGTTTACGAACAAGAGTGCTCTTACCTGCCTGTCTTGGGCCATTGACGTAAACGATAGGGAATACTTGCAATCCGCTAAGAATATTTTTGGCGAGTTTGCGCTTAATCATGGGATTATTACCATTGAATCCAATTTGTATACATAAAACTACTCTTTATAAAATCAAAAAGCAAGATTTATAATTGCAAGATAATTATCGTAAAGTATTGGCGCATGACAGATACCCCCAGTACTTTAACCTGCGTCACTTTATTGAATCCTTGGCGGTGGCAGTTTGCAATGGCAAGCTAGCCAAAATAAACTCCCAACAATAAGTCTTAGAGTAATCAAATCAGTCCAAAAAGACGTTACAATTGCCCATGGCCTTTGATTACAAACCTTTCCTAAAATCCCTCACCCAGCGTCCCGGCATCTATCAGATGTTCAATACCGAGGGGGAAATACTCTATGTAGGTAAGGCCAAAAACTTAAAGAACCGGGTAAGCAGCTATTTCCGCAGCACCGGTTTAACCCCCAAGACTGCAGCGCTGGTCAAGCGTATTGCGCAGATTGATGTCACGGTTACTGAGACCGAAACCGAAGCGCTGATACTCGAACACAACCTAATTAAGCAAAATCGACCGCCCTACAATATTTTGATGCGCGACGATAAAAGCTACCCCTATATCTTTTTGTCCGATCAGGATAAGTGGCCGCGGCTAGCTTTTCATCGCGGGGCAAAAAAAGCCAAAGGCACCTATTTTGGTCCCTTCCCGAACTCCTATGCAGTCCGTGAAAGCATGGGGTTTTTGCAGAAAACCTTTAAAGTTCGCCAATGTGAAGATGTGTTTTTTAAAAACCGCTCGCGACCCTGCCTGCAGTATCAGATTAAGCGCTGTACCGCACCCTGTGTTGATCTTGTTAGTACTGAAGATTACGCCGCGGATGTCAATCTGACGCGACTCTATCTTGATGGCAAGGGCGACAAAATATTAAAGCAGCTTGAGCGCGATATGGAAGCAGCATCGGTGCAGCTGCAGTTTGAAAAAGCCGCAGAGAGCCGTGATCAGATTGCCGCCCTAAGGCAGATTCAGGCGCAGCAGGTGATCGAAAAGGGCAAGGGCACCATCGATGTGGTAGCTGCAGCAATCAGTAATGGTCAGGCCTGTGTGCATATGCTCTATATCCGTCAGGGAAGAGTTTTAGGCAGTCGCAGTTACTACCCCAAGGCACCACTTGCGGAGGATTGTGGTGAGTTGCTAGATGATTTTCTACCGCTGCTGTATCTGGCGGGTGGCGGGCGACCGGATCTGCCCAAAGAAATATTATTAAATGCCGATATTGATAGTGCCGAGGCGTTAACTGAGGCGCTTAAACTGCACGTGCAGCGGAATATAGAAATACGCCATTCGGTGCGCGGTTTTCGCGCAAAGTGGCTAGAGTTGGCCCAACGCACCGCCGAACAAAATCTGGCCGGCAAGCTAGCGTCGAAAAAGACTCAAGAGCAGCGCTTTGAATCCCTGCGCGATACCCTCGAACTGGAGGCAACACCAGAGCGTCTTGAATGTTTTGATATCAGTCATAGCAGTGGTGAGGCAGTGGTTGCCTCCTGTGTGGTCTTTGATAGCAATGGCGCGCTAAAAAGCGATTACCGTCGGTTTAATATTGAAGGCATTACCGACGGCGATGATTACGCAGCGATGGAGCAGGCCATTCGCCGCCGCTACACAAGGTTGATGAAAGGCGAGGGCAAGCTGCCGGATATTCTTCTGATCGATGGTGGCAAGGGCCAGATTGGTATTGCCAAAGAGGTTTTAAATGATCTCGGGGTAGTGGGGGTGATGATTCTGGGTGTAGCCAAAGGAACAACCCGCAAACCGGGTCTTGAAACGCTGATTATCGCGGACCAGAATAATCGGATTATTGGCCGCCCGCAGCAGGCAGCACTTCATTTGATCCAGCAGATTCGCGACGAGGCGCACCGCTTTGCGATTACCGGCCATAAGGCACGGCGCGATAAAAAGCGTCGCACCTCACCGCTGGAAGGTATCCCCGGTGTTGGGCCAACACGGCGGCGGGACCTGTTAAAACACTTTGGCGGAATACGTGAAGTTCAGAAAGCCAGCGTCGCCGATTTGATGAAAGTACCCAATATAAGCAAAAAGGTTGCTGATGCTATTTACAGCGCGCTGTATAATGAATAAGTTCGCGGTTGCTAAACAATAGTTTTTTAAAATAACCGCCCATAAGCCAAAAGAGAAGAAGACCAAGTAATGTGGAACCTACCGAATATCCTAACCCTGTTGCGAATTGCCATGATTCCGGTATTTATCGTTGTCTATTACATGACTTCGTGGGAATGGCACAATCTGGCAGCGGCGGCGATCTTTGGTTTGGCGGCCGCTACCGACTGGGTCGATGGCTATGTAGCGCGAAAATATAATCTGATTACCGCCTTTGGTGCATTCCTCGATCCAGTGGCTGATAAGCTGATTGTGGTTGCGGCAATGGTGGTATTGCTGGAAGTTCATGCAACGCCCTGGTTTGCATTACCCGCTATTGTGATTATTGGTCGTGAGATTGTGATTTCAGCGCTCCGTGAGTGGATGGCAGAGATGGGCTATCGCGGCACTGTGGCCGTGGCGACCATCGGCAAAGTAAAGACCTGGGTGCAGATGGTTGCGATTGCGCTATTGCTTGCCGCCCGACCCGAGCAGGAGTTTTTGTCGCTGCTGGGCTTTATCGCAATCTACATTGCAGCGGCATTGACACTCTGGTCAATGGTGTACTATTTACGCGCGGCATGGCCGCAATTGAGCGCCGGTGAAGATAAGTAGTTAATAGAGCGATAAGTGGTTGATTTATTGCTGATATTCCATAGAATACGGCCTCGTCGAAATATCATTGAATAGTAGCGACGATAAACAACAGTAAAGGCGCGGTAGCAAAGTGGTAATGCTGTGGACTGCAGCTACACCATGTATTGTGCCATCGTCGGTTTGACCAATTGCGAAGCAATTAGCAACGAGCGAAGCGAAGCCCGAAGGGGATTAACAGCCTGTAGGCTGTTAAGATTCTTCCGACCGTCTAAATAGTAAGACCGACGGGAAGTTTATATACAAGTTTTTTTAGGCGCGGTAGCAAAGTGGTAATGCTGTGGACTGCAACTCCGCCATCGTCGGTTCGATTCCGACCCGCGCCTCCAATTTAAAAAAGATGTTTCACCGGCTAATCATTCTTATTAGCCATAGGCTTTACCAGCCTTGCACGATTACCCTGCCCGGGTGGCGAAATTGGTAGACGCAAGGGACTTAAAATCCCTCGGTGGCAACACCGTGCCGGTTCAAGTCCGGCCCCGGGCACCATTTAAAATCAATCACTTAGCATAACTCTACTGACTCCGGTTTTCGTTAGTCCGCTGTTTGGACTACCCATGGACTACCTGGAGTGCGGCATATGTATATTCAAGACAGCCAATTAAAGGGTCTGTATCAACGCGAGCGAACCACAGGCAACAAACAAACAACGACAAAGCTAGACGGCATAAAAATCAACGAGTTACACAAAAGCCCATTCTGCAATTAGCTGTGGGTTGTTGTCATTGTTTGTAGTGAAATGTCCCATGAGTGCCCCATCAAAAGTTTTTCAACCAAACAAAACCCCATCTCAGAAAGCCGAAAACGGTTGAGGGGGTGCCCCCCCTTTTTGTCAGATGGGACTCCTATATTTCTATACTAATACCAATCTGCACGAACGAATCGGAAAATTGTTTGGGCTTCTAAAGATCCGGCATCAATGATTCAATATAAGCTTCAATATCATCTGCATCTGTTCTCATAGCATCA
>Ga0206126_10002470_pt1 | contig 19978 bp, 20 predicted proteins | sample Helgoland_Spring_5_FD_148621 | JGI IMG/M metagenome (GOLD analysis project Ga0206126, IMG submission 148621) | Pelagic subsurface seawater microbial communities from Kabeltonne, Helgoland, North Sea - Helgoland_Spring_Bloom_20160412_1 | ecosystem: Environmental > Aquatic > Marine > Epipelagic ...
ACATCAGAGGCAAGAGTTATCGTATGAAGAAGTTTAAAAAAGCGGAGGGAAAATGACGTAAAAATTTTTATTATCGGTGGTACACTTTTGGCGAAAATTACTGGTACACTTTTAATTGACATTGACATCTATTAAAAGAGATGTTGGCACTTCTTCTGTAGATAATGTTAAAATTATGACTACCCATGGTGCAAAAGGTTTGCAAGCACCATTTGTGATTTTATGTGATACCACTAACATACCAACAAATAAAGATAGATTTATTTGGGATAAAGATGGCAAATTTTTATCTGCAAAAAACTCTGAATCTGTAACGGAGCATTATAGAGATATAAAAGCTTTAAAACAAGATCAAGAATATGCTGAATATTTGAGGCTTTTATACGTAGGAATGACAAGAGCAGAAGATCATTTGGTTATATGTGGATATCAGGGCGATAAGAAATTACCAGAAAAATGTTGGTATGAATTAGTCCGCTCTGTCATGTTAAACATGGATACATTTGAAGGAAAATGTGGTGACGTAATCTACGGCAAGCAAGAAGATAGCAGTTTATATGAAGATAATAAAATTGAATCTGCTACTACTGCATCGCAAGTAATAATGCCTTCTATCGACTGCTTGCTACCTTTGAAAAAAACTAAAAAAGCGGAAAGTTTAAGAGAATTTGATATACAAGATGTATTTCCTGCACGTTCTCCCTTATACGGTCAAAATTCATTAGAATATGGCTTAGTATTTCATAAAATATTAGAGGATTCTGTAAATGCAAAAAATCTTTCCATTATGCAAACTCATCCGTTAATTCAAACTTTAGATAAACATTTACAGAAACGTATTTTAGCTAGCACTCAGCATATCATTTCTAACAAAGAGTTCTTGCCTCTTGTACAAAAAGATACAAAAACAGAGCTATCTCTAGGCAGCATTATTGATGGTAAAATAAAAACAGTACGACTTGATTTAGTAGTGATGGATCAAGATGAGATAATCATTATTGATTATAAATCAGATATATCAGTACCGCTCAAGGCAGAAGACATTTCAGAACATTACGTAAAGCAACTATATACATATAAGGAAATGGTAAAAAAGATATACCCCAAAAGAGTAATAAGATCTATGATATTATGGCTCAATAATGGCCACTTGCATAAAGTACTGTGATCATATCTGTTATAGTTATAGTAAATTAGGTTGGCTATAGCCATTGTAAGGAAGTATGAAATAGCATCGTATAATTAACGAATTTCTGTATTACTTATTAGAAGTAGAGAGAACTACGTATAGCTTCCTTAGCGGTCGCTTATGGAAAGACAGTGAGGAAAGAAAATCACTTACGAAACAACAAATCACGCACCGTCATCTCGTAAATCTGAGTATTATAGTAGATTAAGTTGGAATTTGATATTAAGACGCCTCAGGATATAGTTAATATATTAAATTTTTACAAAAAATTACTTGCACCGATTTTTAATTGTGAGTTATATTGGTTTATAGGCATAAATTTGAGGAAATTGATATATGCAAAAAGTTGTTGTACCAGAAGGTTATGTTCCGTCTGAAAATGAAGAATACATGAATCCAACGCAGCTTGAATATTTCAAGCAAAAATTGCAGAAATGGAGAGAAGATTTGCTAGAGGAATCTCGTGATACTCTAGATCATTTAAGGGAAGAAAATTGGAATGAACCAGATTTAAATGATAGAGCAAGCGTTGAAACAGAAACTACTATAGAACTCAGGACAAGAGATCGTTACCGCAAATTAATAGATAAGATTGAAAGTACTATAGCTAGAATAGATTCAGGTGATTACGGCTATTGTGAAGATACTGGTGAAGAAATAGGTCTAAAACGTTTAGAGGCAAGACCTGTTGCTACACTTTCTATTGAAGCTCAGATGCGTCATGAGAACTATGAAAAAACACATCTTGACGAAGATAAGGTAAATGCATAACTTATATCTACGTATTCGTATGGTCTCTTTATCTTGAGTAATTTTTGCGCTAGGAAACTAGGAAATTCTATAATTACTCCATCTCTTCTTCTACAAGAGCCATGTAACAACGTTAGATTAAGTATATAGTAGATTAAGTGGAATTTGCGTTCTAAGACTTTTTTGAACCAAAAGAAAGGCCAGCAAATTTCTTGTTAAAGTCACTAACATTCTTATTGGACTGGTTAACTACGTTAATAGCACCTTTGTTCCAAGCTGGATGCTTGCGAAAATCAATATCCATCAATAATTCATCAGAATGCAAAGTAGAGTGAGTTGCGAACTCATCCTTGCCAATTTTAATTTTTAATTTTTTATATTTTGGATGGATATCTTTTTTCATGATACAAGCTCTTTATTTTTACGAGATATTTCCTTCTTTGCTTTTTTAGCTTTGATGGACATAAGAGAATCCTTTGCTCGCAACATGAAAGCATCAAACCCACCTAACTTCTCAATTGTACGCATAGTTTTAACGACAATTTTCAATCTGTATTTTTCACCAGTAAGCTCGCTGACATATGCAATGCTTCTTATATTAGGCTCAAAACGCCTTCTAGTTTTTCTTTGCGAATGCGACACGTTATTACCATACTGCACAGCAACACCAGTTAATTCACATCTACGAGACATAAGTCCAACCCATAAAATTGTTATTCTTCTAAGTGATCAAAGATATAGATATTTTTATGGCGTGTCAATACTCTTTGCTTATTTCAACTCCAATACTACCTCTTCAAGACTAGATATCTGATCCCTAATTTTTGCAGCCTCTTCAAATTCTAAGTCTTTTGCTGCTTTTTGCATCTCCTTTCTGAGTTTAGCTATTAATTTCTGTAATTTTGCTGGGTCAGATATTATGTTTTTTGCGTTATCGATGTCTCTTCTATCATCATTAGCTGTTATTTCTTGAATACGCTGCAATTCCGTAAGCGCATGGATTTTGGTATTTACTGTCTTAGGAATAATATTATTTTTCTCATTGTATTTTACTTGAATTTCTCTACGCCTTTTAGTTTCAGTAAGAGCCCTTTCGATCGACCCTGTCATCTTATCAGCATAAATAATAACCCTGCCTTCGCTATTTCTTGCTGCTCTTCCTATTGTTTGAATTAGTGCAGTTTCTGATCGCAAGAAACCTTCTTTATCTGCATCAAGCACAGCAACGAGCGCACATTCAGGAATATCTAACCCTTCTCTAAGTAAATTAACACCAACAACTATATCAATTTTTCCTAGCCTGAGATCTCTGATGATTTCAACTCTTTCAAAAGTCTGAACTGCAGAATGCAAATACTCAGCTTTATACCCCAGCTCCTGCAAATAATTTGTTAAATCTTCTGCCATTTTTTTAGTAAGGCTAGTTGCTAATATTCGGAAGCCTTGGCTTATTGTATTTTTAATTTCATCCAGCAGATCTTCTACCTGATTAGTGGCTGGACGTACTATACATTCTGGGTCAATAAGACCCGTTGGCCTTATAACAAGCTCTACTACTTCTCCATTTGCTTGATCTAGTTCGAAGTCGGATGGTGTTGCAGAGACAAAAATACTTTGCGGCCTTAAATCCATCCATTCATCAAATTTCAAAGGTCTGTTATCTAATGCTGAAGGTAATCTGAACCCATATTCAACAAGGGAGCTTTTACGTGATTTATCACCATTATACATAGCTCGAATCTGTGGAATCATCACATGTGACTCATCCACAAATAATAATGCATCATCTGGAAGATATTCAAATAACGTTGGTGGAGGTATTCCGCTTTTGCGTCCAGTTAGAAATCTGGAATAATTTTCAATACCTTTGCAATGACCAGTGGCTTGTAGCATCTCAATATCGTATTGAGTTCTTTGATTCAACCTATGAGCTTCTATGTTTTTATCTAGCTTTTTTAAAAAAATCAGCCTCTCCTCTAACTCTTCTTGAATCTCTGCGATTGCTTTCTTTATTACAGATTCAGGAGTTACAAAATGAGAATTTGCGTAAAGCGTAACAACATCTAGTTTGCGAAACTTCTCACCAGTTAGCGGGTCAAATTCACTTATAGACTCAAGCTCATTTCCAAAAAAACATAAACGCCAAGCTCTTGTTGCATAATGAGATGGGAATATATCAATATTTTCACCAAGCACACGAAATGATCCACGTTCAAATGCTATATCGTTACGTTCATACTGTAGATCTACAATTTTGTTCAAGAGTTCTTTACGAAAGTAATCTTTGCCTACTTCTAAATCAAGAGTCATCTGAGAATATAGTTCAGGCGAGCCAAGACCATATATGCAAGATACGGAGCTTACTACGATTACGTCTCTTCTTTCCATAAGAGAACGTGTTGCTGAATGCCTCAAGAGATCAATCTGCTCGTTAATAGACGAGTCTTTCTCTATGTAAGTATCAGTTCTTGAAATATAGGCTTCGGGTTGGTAATAGTCGTAATAAGAAACGAAATACTCCACAGAATTATCTGGGAATAGATCTTTCATCTCGGAGTATAATTGAGCGGCAAGGGTTTTATTATGTGCCATAATTAGTGCAGGACGATTGCTTCTTTCAATAACATTCGCCATTGTAAAAGTTTTACCAGAACCAGTAATTCCCAAAAGCATTTGAGATTTTTCACCATTTGCTAAACCGCTAAGTAGTTTTTCTATTGCTTGCGGTTGGTCACCACTTGGCTGGTAGTCTGACTTTATTTTGAATCTATCCATTGACGTAGCCCTGAAATCACCCTAAATTCATATTACTACAGTATAGTTTTTAATTAAAATAATAACCAATGAAAAAAGTAGTAATATATACAACAACCGTGTGTCCATTTTGCGTGCGAGCGAAAGCTTTGCTAGATCGTAAAAATGTTTCTTACGAAGAAATAAATGCCGAAGATGAAAAAATACGCAATCAAATGATAAAAAAAGCTGGTGGAGCTAAAAGCGTACCACAGATTTTCATCGGAGATCAGCATATTGGCGGTAGTGATGATCTACACGCCCTAGAACAAGATAGGAAATTAGACAAGCTCTTATCATAAACCTTTTTTGAATTGAAGCATTACCACTTGTTACCTTGTTTTCTAAATATCTTGCTATCTTTTAATCTTAAAAAAGATTATACTGATTGCAACTAGTGCATGGAAAATAGCAATATAATGATATTAAACAGCAATCATGAAAGATCCATTAATTAGTTTCGATTATGCAATCAAATACTTGCTCAAGGATAAAGGCAATTATTCTATAGTAGAAGGCTTTATTTCAGCTTTACTTAAAACCAAGGGATATAAAGATGTTAAGATAATAGCTCTCTTAGAGACTGAAAGTAACAAAGAAGGTAGCAAAAGCAAAAGAAGCTTGGCTGATCTTATCGTAGAGGATGAAGATAGGAATAAATATATCATTGAAATTGAACGCAATGTGAAAGATTCTTTTATTCATAAATCACTGTTTAATACTTCAAGACTTATTGTAGATAATCTTGCACAAAGAGAGGATTACACCCAAATAGTGAAGGTATTTCATATATCTCTGCTTTATTTCCCAATAGGAAGTGGAAAGGGCAGCGTATATCACGGTGAGACAATTATCCATGAGGTAGAAAATGGTGATAAATTATCCGTTCATATAGAAAACCCAGAAACGCAGAAAAGCTACGATGCACTCAATATATTGCCCGAATATTTCTTTATTTCTGTACCTTTGTTTAATGATAGGTTAGAAAAAGAAATAGACGACTGGCTATATATAATGAAACATGATGAAGTCCCATCAATAATTCATTCAGAATATATGAGCAAAGTAGCTCAGAAATTATCTATATTGAAAATGACACCAGAAGAAAGAGAAGAATATTCCTACTATCAAAAGAAACTGTATAGTGACAGAGACGAAATTGCAGCAGCTGAATCTAGAGGTGTTGAGAATGGGATTGTTAAAGGAAAAAAAGAAGGAAGAGAAGAAAGAAATACAGAAATAGCAAGAATGATGCTTGAAGATAACGAGTCAATTGAGAAAATATCAAAATTTACAGGGCTATCTATCAGAGAAGTAAAAAATATAAAAGACGAATTATAAAATATCATTATGTACCCTATAGTAAGATTAAGGCGTAACAGACGCACAAGCTGGATTCGTGATTTACTTTCTGAGGCAACGTTATCTCCCAATGATCTAGTACTTCCTATTATTCTCATTGAAGGTAAAAATCAGAGGCAAGAGATAAAAACAATGCCTAATGTTTTTCGCCAATCTATAGACCAAGCACTAATTACCGCTAAAGAAGCAGCGGCGGCAGGAATAAAAGCCGTTGCTTTATTTCCTTGCATAGATTCTGAATTAAAATCAGAAGATGCAGATGAAGCATATAACCTTGATAATCTGATATGCCGTGCTGTACGTAGTTTTAAAAATGCAGGGCTATCTATAGGTATCATATGTGATGTTGCGCTAGACCCTTATACAATTCATGGACACGATGGCATTTTGAAAGATGGGGATGTTGATAATGATGAAACCGTTGAGGCACTTTCAAACCAAGCATTAGTACTTGCCAAAGCTGGCGTAGATGTCGTTGCACCTTCTGATATGATGGATGGACGTATTCTTTCTATCAGAGAGAATCTAGATAACGAGGGTTTTAGCAACATAAATATTCTAGCATATGCTGCAAAATATAATTCTAGTTTTTATAATCCATTCAGAGATGCGATAGGTAGTAAGCAGGAGAAGTATTTATGTAAAGCTACATATCAGATGGATGTACGTAACAGCAAAGAGGCAATGCGTGAGATTGCACATGATATTGATGAAGGTGCTGATATGATCATGATAAAACCTGGAATGCCGTTTTTAGATATCATAAATGAGGCATCTAGCCAGTTTGATGTACCTATTTTTGCTTACCAAGTGAGCGGAGAATATGCAATGATCAAATTCGCAGCAGAAAATGGAGCATTAGATTGGCAAAAATCTATTCTAGAGTCATTAGTATGCTTTAAAAGGTCAGGAGCATCCGCTATATTCACCTATGCAGCGTTAGAAGTTGCACTAATGCTCTAGTAGAATTTAGATAAAATAAATAGGTATATGTATTTATGAGTGAAGATAAAAACTCATCAGGAATAGTTGCAAAAATAGTAATAGCTTTGAGCGTGATAATAGCAGGATTATCTCTGTATATCTTGCTTGCTTTTGAACTTCCAGATAAGCCAATAGCAGGGCAAGGAGGGAATATAGATGAGACAGTATCAATAGGGGGTGATTTTACTTTAACAGATCATAATGGCAAAGTTTTCAATAGCGATATGATAAAAGGAAAACTTAGCTTAATATATTTTGGCTTTACATTCTGCCCTGATATTTGCCCAACTTCCCTGCAGAAACTTACAGATGTTTTATCTACGCTTGATAAATATAAAATTGATGTACAGCCTATCTTTATTACTATAGATCCAGCAAGAGACAAGCCAGAATTATTAAAAGAATATCTATCACATTTTCATCCAAATTTCATAGGTTTAACAGGATCAAATGATGAAATAAAAAGAGTCGCAGACCTTTACAAGGTATATTACGCAATTGCCCAAGATTCTAAAGATGTAGGAAACAAATACATGCTCGACCACACATCATTTATTTATTTGATGGATAGAAACGGGAAATATATGAAACACTTCTATATGAGTTCTACACCAGAAGAGATTATAGAATATATTAGAATTCACGGATAATATCTGATAGTTTTTTAGACACTATGGCAATATCGTAATAATCTTTTACTTTAGAGTAAGCAGCTTTGGATAAGCTTCTGCCTAATTTTTCATCTGAGATTAATCTTTGCAACGCATCTGATAAAGCTTTAGGTGATTTGATATCAACTACTATGCCGTCTTTTCCATCTGTTATTGTTTCTTCTGGACCACCAGATTTTGTAGCAATAATGGGGGCAGAACGTGCCATAGCTTCCAGTGGAATCACTCCAAAAGGCTCAACGATAGATGGAGAGCAAAAAATATCTATCCTCTTAAAGAATTCATCCTTATCTTTAACCCATCCATCAAATGTTACGCAATCTTCTAAACCTAGCCGTGTTACCTGAACACGCAATAGATTCTCTGACTCTGAATCACCACTTCCGCCGAGCAATAAACGAACATTACAATTATTCTCCTTTAATATAGATATCGCTTCAATCAGATATTTAAACCCTTTATTTTCAACAAAACGACCAAAGCTTCCAATGATAACGGGAGAATGGTAATCCATTGGTTGATAATCATGCACTACCCTAGTCATATTGGGTATTTCAGACAATTTTGTCTTGTCGATTCCTTTATCTATCAAATGCTGTTTTAATTTCTTTGTTAGGGTGAGTATGTAATCACACCCCGCTAAATATTTATAGCTATAATTATGGGATACCCCAATGATAGGAATCTTCCTTTTACATAAAAATGAAAAGGCAGTAGAAAAAGATATTGCTCTATTTCCATGACAAATTATTGTGTCTGGCTCATGCTTTGCAATCAAGCTCTGCAAATAAATCTTTGATATAATACATCGTGGCATGATGTTAGGAAGAGCATAATCATTGTTTAGCAGATTATTAATTTCAGCACCAATAGACGAAATATTGATTACCTCATGAGACTGCATCCTTAAGGCTTCACTATAATCTATATATACTTGCTGAATGCCACCTAAATCACGTGACATCATTATGTTGAATATTCTCATATGACCTTTTAACCTTCTATTCGTAAGCGACTGCCAAGGGCAGCTATACGGAATCCCATAACGAGTATAGAACCAACCTCTATGCTTTCATAGATCCCGTATAATCCTCGCATATTAATGCTCAAATTTACGGAATGACGAAGTCATTTGTCTTTTCACACGTGACTGCCAAAGAAGCTATACGGAATCTCTATAACATAGTAAGTCAAATTCAACGCTTATGTAGCAAATCAAGTAGCTCTGTTTTTCCTAATTTTTTCTCAATAGCAGAATCTAAATCTTTTACCTTATATGTGCTACTACCGACTTCGTCAGACCCTAAAAATATAATAAATCTAGCATTCATTGCTACCGCAGATTGAACACGCTTTGTCATCTTTCCACCACTCAGTTCTAAGCTAACACAGATATCATTGCCACGTAATAAAGATGCTGTATTAACTGCATAATCATGTGCATCATCACCTACAGGAATAATTACATTAGTACGCCTCTTTTTGGGGTTAAAATTCCCCATAAGTGCTATACGCTCAACCCCTGCTGCAAAGCCAATTGATGGTATATCTTCAGACTCTCCCATCATAGATAGTAAGCTATCATATCTTCCACCAGCTAGGACTGTACCTTGAGAACCTAATTTAGAAGTAATAAATTCAAATATGGTATGAGAGTAATAATCCATACCTCTTGCAAGTCTAGGATTCACAACATACTTAACACCTAGCTTTTCTAAATATGATTTTACATTATCAAAATATTCGAGTGAATCTTTTGTGTAATATTTTGCAATATCTAGAGCAGAAGCAGATATTTTTTTATCAGCTTCACTTTTTGAATCAAGTATTCTTAAAGGATTTTTCTCAATACGATTTTTACTGTCTTCAGATAAATCATCACGATATTTAGTAAAATACTCCCTAAGAGCTTGCTGATAATTTTCCTTGGAGTTCATACAACCAAGAGAATTAAGCTCTAGCTTAGTATCATTTAATATATCTAGCTTATCCAAAATACTGCTAGCAAGGGAAATGGTTTCTGCATCAGAATATGCACCCCTTGCTCCAATATACTCACAATTAAGCTGATGAAACTGCCTTTGTCTTCCCTCTTGTGGTCTATCATAACGAAACAATGGACCGCTAGAAAAAAGCTTTTGCGGTAATTGTTGTTTTAAACCATTTGAGATAAAAGCACGAATAACACCCGCAGTAAATTCAGGACGTAACGCTATATTTCTCCCCTTCTTATCCTGAAAATCGTACATCTCTTTGCTAACAACATCAGAAGTATCTCCAAGAGTGCGATCAAATACAGAGACACTCTCAAGAAGTGGAGTGCTAATAGCATTATAGTCATAAAGCTCTGCTACCCTTAGTGCAGTCTTTTCTATATGCTGATGTACAAGAAATTCATCAGGTAATAAATCCTTCATGCCCCTAAGAGGGGCTAATTTAGATGACATAAAATAAGTTTAGAATTATATTATTCTTTGCTCTGATCCTGTTCTTCTACTTGATTTATTTGATTCAAGAATTTTAAAACCTTAGCATCTGAAATAATAGAAAGAACATTCTTATCATTAACCGTAAAAGTAAAATGCTTAGGATAAATCACAATATCAGATTCTAGTTTATCACTCGGATTAAACTTATCATTTTTATGTAATACAGAAAGAGCATCCAAGCCGTTATCTTTGATATTTGCAATCACCTTGTCAGAATATTTTACCATTTCAGATGTATCACTACCAGATGCTTGAACCAATAATGGCTTTATACCATTATCATAAAGATTAGTTATGCCATTTACCAAAATATCTGGAGTAGCAACACTTATATTACCTTTATATCTCTCATCATTAGCATCACCATTTGATTTTATAATTAGGTCGTTCAAAACCAACTTCACAGAGTGATCAAACTTAATGCCTTGAGGATCACTATCTGCACTCACATCAAGAGACAAAGAAATTTCTCTATTATTTGCAAAAATTGACAGTAGACCAGCAAAATCCATATTATCAATCCTCTTAGAAGCACTTATTTTCTTTCCATCTAAGGTAAAATTCATTTCAGGATCATTATCCAGAATTTTTGCTACATCAGAAATAAATAACTTGCTTTGATCAATAAATTCTTGCTTCTGACTATCATTATAATTTCTAATCATTGCAATATCACCCTTGATATTCACCCTCGTGCCATCAATTCCCACTCTTATAGAACCAGAATCTTTTGCAGCTTTATTCTCATATAACTCCGTTCCTTGAAAAGAAAATTTTCCAACACCATTACTTGGATCTAACTTATCAAAAACCTTTAAATCACCGACGCCATCTTTTCTTAAAGAGTCTATATACTCATCTACAATACCTTTCTCCAATTTGAAAGAATAATTCGCAGTATAATCTCTTGCATCTTTCTTATCTTTTGCACCATATAGATAATCCATAAGCTTAGATAAAATTAAAGGCAAAGTCTTTGGCGCTTTATCAGCATACTCTTTGCCAAAGTCTTCTATCAAATACTGAGTATATTTTGAATCAGGATTAATCATCATACCACTTGCACCCATCTTAAATCTAAGATCGTACACTTCATCTTTCTCTAATGTATTTGAAAACTCAATAATGGCTTTGTCAGATGAAAAAATAACCTGATCATCCCTTGCAGAATATAATACAAAATCATGAGATGTGATTTTAAATTCAAACTCATTTGTAGTTCCTGACAATACCGCCCTATCAAAAGTAATTTTTTGTTTTGGAGACAAGCTATATACGCCCTGCTCGCCAGGTGCTTTAAGCAAATGCTTACCCTCAAGTAATAATGTAATATTGTCATTAAAAGGATTATATTTTATTGTAGCCTTTGAATCTATATCAACACCATCTGACTTCGAGAAAAGATTAACCTTGCCTAACATTACCTTGAAATGAAATTTTTCAATAACAGCAGAGTCCAAATTAGCATCTATCCAAGAAGCTTCTTTTACCTTTGGAAAAATCTCTTCCTGAACAATTTTTTCAAATTTATTTGCAGCATAAAACCAACCAGCAGCTACTACAAGAAATAAAGCTGTAATTATTAATACTAGTTTCTTCATATTCGAACCGATTATATGTTTCTAAAATTCTATATCTTTTCTAAGTCTCAATATGCCACATATATTCAATAACACAAGCAAACCACTTAAAAAACTCATAATTATTATAACATTAATTTGCGAGAAGTTACAAAAGAATATAAAGGCAAAAATAGCATATAATAAATATATCTTTTTTCCATGCTTAGGGTGAATAAATTGAGCGCATTTAGTGCCAGCAGTAAGATATGCGATAATTGTTGTAAATCCCGCGATAAAGAACAACAACGTCATGAAAATATCACTATGTGGTATATAGTCAGATAGTAATTTTGCAACAACATCGGATGGGTCATAATGGTTGAGAGTATACCATGCACCAGTAACACCAATCATTGTATTAGTTAATATGCAAATCAGAGTATCCATAAATAGGGAATATATAGATAACGTAGCATGTTGCTTAGGGTCAACAAGCTGAGTCTCACTTTGTACTATTGAATCATACCCTATACATATATCACCAGAATATACAGTCTTAGAAATTCCGAGATAAGCAGATAAAATCATGGTGCTTCCTAAAAAACCTCCTAAAGGAGCATGACCAGAAAATGCAGATACAAGAACCATTTTGAATAATTCTGGTAAAACAGAGTAATTACATACAATAACATAAAGAGCAAATGATATGTAACTCACTACAAAAATAGGCATCATCATGGTACATATATTGGCAAGACGCTTAACACCACCAACAGAAGAATAAATTACTACTAATAACAGCGAAAGAATAATTAAGCTTCTATCAAAGTGAAAACTATGCTCTATCCTGTCAACAATGATCAAAAAATTTGAAATTTCTACTCCGTAAAGGCAAAGTAGCACAGCGAAAATATATGCAAATATTTTCGGCTTAAATGCTTTCTGCAGAAAATACATTGGACCACCACTAAAACTACCATCTGGATTCTGTATGCGATATTTTATACCTAAATAACTCTCTGAGTATTTTAATAACATTCCGCAAAAAGATGCTATTAATGTCCAAAAAAGACTCCCCGGTCCCCCAATCATCATAGCTATACTAACAAATACCACATTACCCAAACCTACCATTCCACCAGCAGATGCAAAATAGAGTTTAAATGGATGTACTCCATTATTACGAATATCATTTGCATCATAGTATATCTTCCTTAAGTGAGAACGAATGTTGAATAACGTCCTAAACTGCAACCCACGAGATAGATATGTCAAATAAATACCAGTAACGGTAATGAGAATCCAACCAAGATAACTCCAAATAATCTCATCTAGAAAGATGATAATACTAAAAACTGTATCCATAAAACTCATAAAAATATTCTAAATTCATGTAAAAATAACTAACTGTACTAAGACTCTCTTTTAAAACAAGCGATTCTTAAAACATACAAAATAAATACTATAACAAACCAAGCTATAAACACCTTACCTGTTAATAACATAGTCCCACTCTTGCTTATAATTTGCTTCAACAATAAATAAGCTGATGCAAGTACTGCAACAGGTGCAATAACAAATAACGCAGGACATCTAAAAGGCCTATCTACATCAGGATATTTTATCCTAAAAAACATAACCATAATACCTATTACTACATAGTCTGCAAGAGAACCCATACTGGAGATTTGGGCAAGAACATTATAAGAAACCATACTACCCAAGATAGCTACAAAAGCTGTAAATATTCCAATCATAATATGTGGGCTATCATATTTATGATGAAGCTTCGCAAGAGATTTAGGCAATAACCCATCTCTGGCTATAACATAAAATATCCTAGACTGGCCATAAATGTTAACCATAATAACTGTAGTCATTCCAGCTAAAGCTCCAATTGCAACTATGATTGAACCAACATTACTACCTTTACTCTTTAAAGCATGCGCAAGAGGTTCAGCATTACCTAATTCATAAAAAGGCACTATTCCAGTTAAAACACCTGCAACTATTACATATATCAAAGTTGCAATCACAAGAGACCCCATAATACCAATTGTTAAGTCTCTTTTTGGATTCTTGCATTCCTCAGCGGTGCTTGCGAGCGCTCCAAAACCAGTGAAAGCAAAAAACAAAATAGATGCACCCACCAAAACATCATCAAAACCATTAGGCATAAAATCTTGCCAATTATCTGAATCAAAATGAGGGGCTGCAAAAATTACAAATGCAGTAATTGCTATCATTTTTATAAGAACCAAAATATTATTTAATCTTTTACTTTCTTTGGTTCCTAAATACAGCATAAATCCAACAAACAATACAATCATGAAAGCTGGTAAATCAATCATCCCTCCTTCAAAAAAGGATTTAGACAACGATTTCGGTAAAAATATCCCAGCAGAATGTAGGATACCCTGAACATATGCGGACCAACTTCCTGATACCGCAGATGCAGCAACACCAAACTCCACCATCACTACACCAGCTATAATCCACGCAAACATTTCCCCAAAGGCAATATAGGAATATGTGTAAATACTACCAGATGTAGGAAGCATCGCTATAAGCTCTGTATAAGCAAGAGCAACGAAAATACATGTAAAGCCAGCTATAGCATAAGAAATAGTTACAGCAGGACCAGCATACTGGGAAGCAACAAGACCTGTTAAAGCAAACACACCAGTGCCAACAATCACACCGAGACCAAGTAGTATAAGGTCAATCGCCGTTAGGTTTTTACTTAAACCACTAACTTTTCCCGTCTCCATAACGGATTCAATACTTTTCTTTCTTAGAAAATTCATGCGATTATTCCTTTCATTCTATTTCTCTGGTTATCCACCCACCACCTAGTACTCTAGATCCATCATAAAAAACGCATGCTTGACCTGGCGTAACTGCCTTTTCTGACTCCAATAAAGTCACAGACAGTTTATCATCAGTCATCGTAAGCCTTGCAAGTACACCAGACGTTGTAGATCTGATTTTTGCAATCACTTCTAGATCATTCTGACATTTATCTTTTGCTATCCAATTGACATCGGTCACTAAGAATCGTGTTTTGACAAGCGCAGATTCTGGGCCAAGATAGACTATATTCTCTTTAGGGTCAATTTTTATAACGTATAACGGCTTACCAAATGCAACACCGACTCCTCTTCTTTGACCAATAGTATAATTTATGATGCCCTTATGCATACCAAGATCAAATCCATCTACATGAACAAACTTTCCAGCTTTAGAAGCATCAGGTCTTATTTTATTAATAACTGTGCGATAATCTCCATTTGGAACAAAGCATATATCTTGACTATCAGGCTTGCCTGCAACATCAAGACCCATCTGATGTGCGAGCTCCCTAGTATGTTCCTTACTTTGCCCACCAAGTGGGAACATAAGATAATCCAACTGCTCTAAAGTAGTGGAAAATAAAAAATAGCTTTGATCTTTTTCATTGCTTAAACCTTTATGCATTTCTGGAATGCCATTATTTACAATTTTCTGTACGTAATGACCCGTTGCAAGAGCATCAGCTTTTAAGTCTTTTGCAAATTTTAATAGATCTTTAAACTTCACAGATTGGTTACATCTAACACAAGGTAATGGCGTTTCGCCTCTAACATAACTATCAACAAAATCATCAATCACCCCAGACTGAAATTTACTCTCATAGTTAAGTACATAATGAGGAAAGCCAAGCTTATCTGCTACCATCTTAGCATCATATATGTCCTGACCAGCACAACATGCTCCTTTCTTTTGCAAGGCAGCACCATGGTCATATAGCTGCAAAGTAACGCCTATTACATTATGTCCAGCCTTATGCATCATTCCAGCTACAACAGAACTGTCAACACCACCAGACATAGCGACCACTATAGTCTTTTTTTCAATAGACATTACAAAATCCAATTTTCTTTAATGCAAAATGCTAGAATCACATTACTAATTCATGTGGGGCATTATATTAAAATATGGTAAGAAAATCAACTTATGCATACAAAATATGTGATCTCATTTGCAAAGACTCTGGCAATTAAGAGATTCCGTATAGCTCGCTAAAAAGCTCACTTACGGAATGACAGAGGGGGTGGAGGTCACGTGCGGAATGACAGCACCCAACCCGTCATCTCGTAAATTCGAGTATTAATATACGAGGATTATACGAGACCTCTAAAACATAGAGGTTGGCCCTGCCGTTGAAGAGATTCCGTATAGCTCCCTTAGCGGTCACTTACGGAATGACAGTGGAGGGAAAGTCGCTTGGCGTTGCCTGCATGGCTATTTGCGGAGGCGTAGAAGTGAAGGGGTGCGAGATGACATGCTGGAAATATAGTAATGTAGTGTATACTACTCAGACGATGCGTTAGGGCTTAGGATCATAATGATTTGTTTTCCTTCCATTTTCGGTTCTGAGTCAAGCTTGGCAGTGCTTCCTAACTCTGATATTATGTTATTAAAAACCTCATGTCCTTTATCCTTATAGACAATCTCACGCCCTTTGAACCAAAGCGAAACTTTTACCTTATCCCCTGATTCTAGAAATTTCTTAATTTTATCAAGCTTAACTTTAAAGTCGCCAACACCAATATTGACCTTAAACTTCATTTCTTTAAGTGATGTTTTCTTTTGCTTTTTCTTAGCCTCTTGCTTCTTCTTTTTAGATTCATATTTATATCTACTAAAATCCAATATCTTGCATACAGGAGGATTTGCGGTAGGAGAGATTTCTACAAGATCAAGCCCAGCAGATTTTGCGCGCGCCATTGCATCGCCAATAGTTACTACTCCAATTACTTCGCCATCCGTGCCAACTAAACGTACATTTTCAGCACTAATCTCTCTATTTGCATTAGGAAATTTACTTTTTTTAGATCTAGATATAAAATTACCTTCAGTTTAATTATGAAATATATTTGTTATTTTCTGTCTGAATAATACGCACCAACTCATCTATGGAAACAGTTTTTTGTTCCTCTATTCCAAGCATACGCAGCGTAACGGTATTGTTCTCTTGCTCTTTCTTACCAATCACAGCAATTATAGGCACTTTCTGATTAGAAAAATTACGTATTTTATAATTAACTTTTTCCCTAGAAATGTCAAGCTCGGATCGTATCCCAGCTTTAATTAAACTGGCATGTATAGAGGTAATATGATTATCTAAATCATTAGTAATTCCAACTATTCCTACTTGTGTTGGAGCAAGCCATAGGGGAAATTTGCCAGCATATTCCTCAATCAAAATACCGATGAATCTCTCAAAAGTACCGATGATTGCCCTATGTAACATTACGGTTTTTGCTTTGTCCCCGTCTTTAGTGATGTACTCTGCACCGAGCCTCTCTGGTAGTACGAAATCCACCTGTAATGTACCACATTGCCAATCTCTGCCTATAGCATCTGTAAGCACGAACTCAAGCTTAGGACCGTAAAATGCACCTTCTCCATGATTCATTTCATATTCTAACCCAGTTTTAGCTATCGCATCCTTTAAAGCCTGCTCTGATTTGTCCCAAATATCATCACCGCCTGCTCGTATCTCTGGCCTATCTGAAAATTTTACCTTTACTTTAGTGAAGCCAAAATCTTTATACATCTCCATTAGAAGATTACAAAAAGATACAGTCTCTGAGTCTATCTGATCTTCATTGCAGAAAATATGCGCATCATCTTGAACAAAATTACGAACTCTAAGTAGCCCGTGTAATCCACCAGATGGCTCATTACGATGACATGATCCAAATTCCGCCATACGGTATGGTAGATCACGATAGCTCTTAATACCCTGTTTAAAGATTTGTACATGACATGGGCAATTCATCGGTTTAAGTGCATGAGTCTTATCATCGCTCCCCACAGTGAACATATTTTCTCTGAATTTATCCCAATGTCCAGATTGCTCCCAAAGCTTTCTATCTACCATCATAGGGGTTTTTACTTCAATGTAATTTTCTCTTTGAAGCTTTTTCCTTATATAGCTTTCTATAGTGCGATATATACTCCAACCTTTATCGTGCCAAAATGGCATGCCTTGAGCTTCCTCTTGAAAGTGGAACAGGTCAAGTTCTTTACCGAGTTTTCTGTGGTCACGCTTTTCTGCCTCCTCTATCTTATGCAAGTAATCATCAAGCTGCTCTTTGGTTGCCCATGCAGTGCCGTATATACGTTGTAGCATTACGTTGTTACTGTCACCACGCCAATAAGCGCCTGCAACTTTCATCAATTTAAAGTGTTTGATTCTTCCAGTAGATGGGCAATGAGGCCCTTTGCATAGATCAACAAAATTACCTTGGCGGTATAATGTTATCTTCTCTCCCGCTGGGATAGACTCAATGATCTCTGCCTTGTAATGCTCACCCATCTCAGTAAACATTGCAATTGCATCATCTCTTGCCCACTCCTCACGTATGAATTTTTCATTGCGCTTTACTATGTGATTCATCTTGGCTTCAATCTTTTTAAGATCAGCAGTAGCAAATGGCTCATCTTTCGCAAAGTCATAATAAAACCCATCTTTTATTGCAGGGCCTATCGTCACTTGTATATCTGGAAAAAGCTCTTTCGCAGCTTCCGCTATGATGTGCGCAGCATCATGCCTTATAATCTCTAAAACTTCAGGATCTCTATCAGTTAGAATCCTAAAATTGCAATCATCATGCATAGGCGTTGATATATCAGCAAGAACACTATTTACCTCTACAACCATAGCTGTTTTTGCTAAGGATTTTGAAATAGAGGATGCAATATCATATCCTGTTATTCCTGTTTCAAATTGTTTTTTTGACCCGTCTGGGAAAGTTACATTGATCATTACTTTAAGTTTATGATTTGAGCTTAGTATATTTAGTAGAATTTATACCATTCTGTCAACAAAATTACTACTCAAAAATTAGAAGGATATTGACCGGTATGCAGATAGGTGATAGCACTAATTATATCTCCTTATGGTGGAGAAAGAATGCGATAATAACAATTATAGGTTGAATTTATGATAGGAAAAATACTGAAATTATCTGTTACATCATACTTATTTTCAAAAATGGTAGGAAGCACCTCTCAAAGAGTATCAGTAAGTCTTGCTCAACAAGATAACAAGTGGTTATTAGAAACGAGAGATAATTTTACTATGGAGTTAAAAAATCACAAAAATGAGTATAGCAGTGAATTACATCAAGATAATAACACTGGCTCCTTTTTACCTACAGATGTAGCTATGTCTTGTTATGTTATTGCATGCTTCACATATCTTGGTACATTCAAGAAAATACAATTGCTGGATGAATTGGCGCAAATACTGTCAGAGCGGGAAAAAAAGTTAGAGCAGCGAGAAGAAGCTATCTTAGAGCGGGAGAAAAAGCTAGAGCAACAAAAACAAGATTCTGAGCTAGGGGAAAATTTGGAGGCTCAATTTATAAGTCAGTTGTATATTTCTTCTTATATTGATGAAAATGGTAAATATGTAGATACCACAGAGATTATTGGCGCAACAGAAAATGATCTGCCTAACTGATCACAATGTTGCTTGCATAACAAAAATATACAATTCATTAAGTAGGGATTAATTGCAAAAATATAAAACCTTCTTTAGCATGATTCTTTGAATGTATATAGTTATTTAAAATGCTTAATCTACTAAAGAAAATAACAGATTATGGCGACATAGCACTCGCCTGCGGGATTATTGGTATCTTAATGGTTCTGTTATTCCCAGTTCCTACAATGATATTGGACTTTCTTTTAGCGCTTTCTATAGGAATAGCATTTGTTATTTTGATGACTACTCTATTTATACAAAAACCCTTAGATCTCAGCGTTTTTCCTACAATACTTTTGGTTACTACACTACTTAGATTATCCTTAAATATCGCATCTACGAGACTAATTCTGTCCAGAGGTCACTTAGGGGCAGACGCAGCAGGTCATGTGATAGAAGCATTTGGTGGCTTTGTTATGCAGGGCAATGTTGTGATCGGATTTATAGTATTTCTCATACTAACACGTAAGCGTCAATTTCCCTGCACTCTATGATTCAGCTAAATCGCTTGCATCTATGTTGTATGGTAGGATTGCACGCAGCTCTTCTTTATTTTTGGCTTTGTGAATATTTTCAAATAAATATCGTAAATAATTATATGTGTTCACATTATTTGCTTTGCATGTTTCAATTATGCT
>Ga0206126_10002471_pt1 | contig 19978 bp, 16 predicted proteins | sample Helgoland_Spring_5_FD_148621 | JGI IMG/M metagenome (GOLD analysis project Ga0206126, IMG submission 148621) | Pelagic subsurface seawater microbial communities from Kabeltonne, Helgoland, North Sea - Helgoland_Spring_Bloom_20160412_1 | ecosystem: Environmental > Aquatic > Marine > Epipelagic ...
ATAGGCGAAAGTGATTGGGAATCCACCGCTGGTGGAGAAAGTGCCCATATCGCCATTGATCCAGAAAACAACAACATTGTATACGGCGGAAGTTACGGGGGCTATTTGACACGTGTAAATCACGAAAATTCTGAAAGAAGAGGAATTAACGTTTGGCCTGATAACCCTATGGGTCACGGAGCAGAAGGTATGAAGTACCGTTTTCAATGGAATTTCCCCATCTTTTTCTCTCCCCACAATACAAAAAGATTGTATGCTGCATCTAATGTACTGCATGTGACCATGAATGAAGGGCAGTCATGGGAAATCATCAGTCCTGATTTGACCAGAAATGATCCAACAAAACTCGGATCTTCAGGTGGACCCATTACCCAAGACAATACCAGTGTTGAATACTATTGTACCATCTTCGCTGCAACGGAATCCTACCATGAGGAAGGCGTCATTTGGACTGGCAGTGATGATGGTTTAATTCACATCACTCGAAACGCTGGTGAAAATTGGAAGAATGTGACACCACCCAATATGCCCGAATGGATGATGATCAACAGTATTGAAATAAATCCCTTCGAAAAAGGAGGTGTCTACGTAGCAGGTACCAAATATAAATTAGGAGATTTTAAGCCTTATTTATACATGACCACTGATTATGGTGTCACATGGAAAGAAATCACCAAAGGTATCGCCAATAATCATTTTACACGTGTGGTCAGGGCAGATCCGGAAAGAAAAGGCTTGCTCTATGCCGGAACAGAAACGGGTATGTACATTTCATTTGATAACGGTAGCAGTTGGAAGCCTTTTCAACAAAATTTACCCATAGTCCCGATTACAGATCTCGCTATTAAAGACAATAACCTCATTGCCGCTACTCAGGGAAGAAGTTTTTGGATCATTGATGACCTTACCGTATTACATCAATTGAATCCAGCTCTCGAGCAAAGAGCCTTTCACCTTTACAAACCTATGAAAGCCTATCGAATGGGGGGTGGTAATGGGCAAACCTCTAAAACTGCAGGAACCAATCATCCTGGCGGAGTGCTCATTCATTATTTTGTTGAAGATACGGCCCAATCAGATACCATCCGTATTTCCTTTAAAGAGATGAATGGCGACTTAATCAAAACCTATAGTACCCACCATGATAAAGAAGCGAATGAGTCCAAGCTGAATGTCAAGCCTGGTTTAAACCAATTCAGTTGGGATATGAGATATCAGGGTGCAAAAACGTTTACCGGTATGATTCTGTGGTCTGCTACCACATCAGGTCCAAAAGCAATTCCTGGTAAATATCAGGTTGAGTTAAAAATAAATAATGAGGTGATACAAAGGGAATTTGAGATTACAGCCGATCCGCGAAAAAGTGCGAGCAAGGCAGATTTAATGGCACAATTTAATTTTCTAATAAAAGTGAGAGATAAGTTAAGTGCGGCCAATCAAGGGGTCATCGACATCAGAGCAATAAAACCTCAGATAAATGAACTCTCAGATAAATTCGAAGCGCAACACGAGGACATAGAAAAGTTAATCTCAAAAATATCTACTGATCTCAAACGCATAGAAGAGAATCTTTATCAAACTCAAAATGAAAGTGGTCAAGATCCCCTTAATTTCCCCATAAGACTTAACAATAAAGTGGGACATCTAGGATCAATTATGGGAGTAGGCGATAATAAACCTACAGATCAGGCCTTGAAATTTTACGATGAAGTTGGTGCCGAAATAGATGCTGAGCTGGCACAGCTTGAAAAAATCAAGACAGAAGACCTAGACTTACTCAATAAAATGATTAACAACCAAAAAATTAAGGCGATAAAAATTAATTAATCAAAAACGATCAGTAATTTTACAAATCAGATAAAATTCATTTTATGCTTGATGTTGTAATTATTGGTGGGGGTATTGTGGGACTAGCAACTGCCCTCAATCTTAAGCGTGCTAATCCAAAGCTCAAGGTAGCAGTTTTAGAAAAAGAAAATAAACTAGCCGCACACCAAACAGGTCATAACTCAGGTGTGATTCACTCGGGCCTTTATTATAAGCCCGGGAGTTTCAAGGCTAAAAACTGTCTTGATGGCTACCATGCCTTAGTTAAGTTTTGTGAGGAAGAGGAAATTCCTTTTGATCTTTGTGGCAAGGTAGTTGTGGCAACTAGTGAGAATCAATTACCGGCCTTAAAAATACTACATGAGCGCGGACAACAAAATGGATTGAAAAATTTACGTTTGTTAGATGCCACTGAATTAAAAGAAATTGAACCTCACGTCAAAGGGATCAAAGGGATCTTTGTGCCCCAAACCGGTATCGTTGATTACAGTATTGTTGCAGAAAAATATGCGGAAAAATTTCAAGATATGGGGGGGCATATTTTTCTTCAAAACAAAGTTGAAGAGATTGGTGAAACCTCCAATTCTCTAGAAATAACTACTAACGAGCAAAACCTGTCCACGCGACAAATCGTGAATTGCGCAGGTTTACAGTCCGATCTTGTGGCGCGTCTTACTGGCATTAAAATTAATTATAAAATCATCCCATTCAGGGGAGAATATTACAAGCTCAAAGAAGAGAAAGAATTCCTTGTTAAACATCTTATCTATCCCGTTCCCGATCCAGAATTCCCTTTTCTTGGTGTTCATTTTACCAGAATGGCGCGAGGAGGCATAGAAGCAGGACCTAATGCCGTCTTGGCATTTCGAAGAGAAGGCTATAAAAAATCTGATCTTCACTTAGGTGAGTTGGTCGATTTTTTGACTTATCCAGGATTTCGTAAAGTTGCCGCAAAGTATTGGAAAACAGGATTAGGTGAAATGTACCGCTCCTTTTCTAAAAAAGCTTTCACCAAGGCCTTACAAGAACTCATACCTGAAATTCAAGAAAATGATCTCATCGTTGGGGGATCTGGGGTGCGCGCACAGGCATGTGACAAAGATGGCGGTTTGATCGATGATTTTTTGATCATGGAAGGAGAAAAATTTATCAATGTAGGCAATGCCCCCTCTCCAGCCGCAACGGCATCACTGGCCATTGGAGATCAAATTGCCCAAATTGTATTAAAAAAACGCAATTGACCTCATAATAAATACAAAAAATAATAGTTCTGATTAAAAAGATATCACTCCACTGACACACTAAAAATATGTATCAAATACAAAGCATCAGTGTTCAAGAACTTGCCAAAATGCGTAAAGAGAAAATAGTGCATCAATTGATCGACGTTCGAGAAGTTCACGAATTTGAATTCTGTAATATAGAGGGTCTATTGATACCATTGAATGAAATTGAGTCTCGGTCTGCAGAAATCAAAAGAAATCAAAAGGTAGTGGTTCAATGCCGTAGTGGTCAACGCAGTGCCTCCGCCATCAGATTACTTGAACAACAAGGCTTTACGAATTTATACAATCTGACAGGCGGTATATTGGCCTGGTCCGATCAAGTAGATCCAAATATTCCAAAATATTAAAACATCAAAATTATGTCTAATAAATTGATAAATAGAATCATCCCCCTTTTACCTTTGTTTTTATGTCTAATTTCTTGTTCGCAGGCCCAAAAAGTAAAGTCAAATAAGTCAGTAGATCCTGAATGGAACCTTACTGAATCCGAATGGAAAAATAGACTTACTGAACTTGAATATTATGTATTGAGAGAAAAAGGTACTGAGCCCGCTTTTTCAGGAACTTATTGGGACAACAAAGAAACAGGTACCTATCGATGTAAAGCTTGTCAACTGACCTTGTTTAACTCCGATACAAAATATAAATCAGGTACGGGGTGGCCCAGTTTTTGGGAGCCTATCAACACGAAAAATGTAGCAGAAGAAAAAGACTTTGAGCTTGGTATGATCCGCACAGAAGTAGTTTGTGCAAGATGTGGTGGTCATTTAGGTCATGTTTTTGCAGATGGTCCCAAACCTACAGGTCTTAGATATTGCTTAAATTCTATTGCGCTCGACTTCGAAATAGAAAAAATTAAGAAATAAGAAGTACCTCCTTCATAAAATAGGCTCCGCGGGTTTCCATCCAACTGTAGTCTTTACTTTGGTAACTGAAACCTAACATGTCCTCCTTTTAAGGGTATTTGTAAATAAAATAATTCATTTTGCTTTGCCACTTCTTTTGGATAACATTTTGTCCCTAATATAGGATCATTTAATGCATTACCCACAAAAACAGGTACTGATAGATAGGGTAAAAACTGATCACAAGTAGCCTTTTCATAAAAAATATCTATGGTTGGAAAGCCATAAAGAGGTAACGTATACTTGTGATGAAAGTCATCAAAAGTTTTGATCTGATCAATGCCTTCAATATCTAAAATCCCAGGATAATGCTTCGCCTTTATTCTAACTTTTTTTATCAATTTTTTCAAAAATAGATGGGTATAAAATCTATTTACTCGTTTGTTCAATTGAGCACCACTGTCCTTCAAATTAAGTGGTACTGAATAGGTCACTGCTCCTTTTATTCTAGGATCTAAGGTTCTCCCCTCCCCTAAATATTTTATCGACAGGCTTTCTCCCATACTGTAACCGAACAATACCGCTTTACTGTATTTATCTGATAGTGCCTCTAAAATAACTTCATTGAGGTCATTGGTATCGCCATGATGGTAAAACTTAGATAATCGATTGATTTCGCCGCTACAGGAGCGACAATTCCAAGCCAAGATGTCCCATCCAAGATCATGAAAATATTTAGCCGTTCTGCGAACGTAATATCGTTCTGAATTTCCAACTAATCCATGGGTAATGATCAAAAGCCCATCATAATTATTCTTAAGCAACCAGTCTAAATCAATGAAATCTCCATCTTTAAGTTCGATTCGCTGCCGTTGATAATTTACCATCGGCGCCCTATGAAAAAGTGAAGGAATGATCGTTTCTAGATGCGCATTGAGTAGCATGAAAGGAGTCTAATTGTAGTTTTTTGAGGTTAAATAAGGCATTTATAAAAAAAGAGATGAACTATCCTCAACAAAACCTAATGTGATATTTCGTTAATCATTTGGACACAAAATAAAGACGTAACCGTTCAAATATCAAATTCAGTTTAAATATTTATCATTAGGATGAGGAGAACTCTGCATGATATCATCACTGGATTTATCCTTAAATTTTTAAAGTTTATCTGAAAAATTAAAGCCAACTCATTGGCCTGTTTATAAAATGCTACATCATCTCTCCAAGTTTCGCACGGACTCAAGATCACATTAGGCACTCCGAAACAAATGAGGAGTATCTCTGAACCAAAGATGGAATGTTTACGGTAACCTACATTATTCATAATCCCTTTTAATACCCACGTAATGATCACTCGGGTGTAACGTTACTGAATACACCTGCCTACACCATAGGGCCCTCCCGTCCAACCTGTATTGATTAACGAAATATTTACCCTATTTTCCTCCATTTTTTTAACTTAACAATTCGGCATAAGCAGAAGAATGTAAAGGCATGAAAGGCGATCCAAAACAAGCTGAAAAAACAGGCCCAGGTGATACCACGCCCGCTTCAGTGTCCGCTACTTTAGATGAATAACCAAAAAAAAAGTGATACATGGCTTGTTGTTTTCATAACTTTAGTATTGGCGGTATCACACCGAAGGTACCACAAGTTAAAAAAAAATTTTTAGGAATCCCCCTTATTGAAGGCGATACAGTATTTCTGATATGTTCCAAAGGATATGAAATCCGGGTATTTTCGGTAATATTTGCGTCTAAAAATCGATCATTCTTTGATCCTTAAAGAATCGAGTATCCTCTACAATTGCACCATTTTTAATGACATTCCAAATATCTGATTCTTTTTCTTCAGACAAATAAATGACTTTGGCATAACATCTGCCTTCAAAGTTGAATATGTTACTTTGAATCCATCCATGTTGATCGTCTCCGATTAATAGTCTATACTGATCGGCTGATAATGTGGTTTTCCCGGTACCCGACAATCCAAAGAAAATAGCTATATCCCGCTTTTCAACTCCCATATTGGCCGAACAATGCATGGGTAATACACGATGGATAATGAGTAGCATGAAATTAAGTACTGAAAATATTCCTTTTTTTATTTCTCCTGAATATTCAGTCTTCCCGATCAATACCTCCTTTTTTTCAAAATTAATGATGGTGAAATTTTCTTTTCGAATACCTTCTGTATTTGGATCACCTTTAAATGCCGGGCAGCAAATCATGATAAAATCAGGTATGAAATCTATTAACTTATGAGGCTCTGGTTGAATAAACAGATTATAACAAAACAGATTATAACAAAACAGATTATAACAAAACAGATTATAACAAAACAGATTATAACAAAACAGATTATAACAAAACAGATTATACCAAGACATCGTAGTAACAAACCTAACTCCAAGCCTATGCGTCTTATCAGCTCCGGCGTACATATCTCTAACATAAACCTGCTCTTTCTCTAGATAGGACATTATCCTCCCGTATATGCGATCAAAATCAATAGATGCCATAGGGCTATTTATGAGACCCCACCAAACGGCGTCTTTGGTGATGTCATCTTTTACAATAAATCGCTCTTTTGGTCATCTCTGTAAAGGTACCAGTGCTTACACTGAGCGCTACTGTATCGCTCAATTGCCTTCACCATTTTTAATGACTGATTCAATGAGCATGGCTGGGTTCATGTTCCAGTAGGTCCTATCCACTTTCATTCCTAATTTTTTCATATCTGCTTGGGGTAATTCCGATTAGATACCTATTTCAAAAAGGTCATCACAGCGGTGTATTGCTAAGGTTACCGAAAAAATAAACAGCTTGAGAATTTATTACTTATTTTATTAAATATCTAGCCATGATAACTAATTGTTTCTATTAAAAGATTTGATAGGTGAATCTCGATCTTTACTTCTTCCTTTCACTGGCCAACGACACTTTGAAAGGAAATTAAAAACAATTAAACAATGGTTTTTAATTCATCGAGAAGACTATTGAGCGATTTTTTTGCGTCACCAAACAGCATACTGGTTTTTTCATGAAAAAATAAGGGATTTTCTATACCTGAATAACCTGAACTCATACCTCGTTTCAGTACAATGACATGCTTACCTTTTAAGATCTCTAAAATAGGCATGCCATAAATAGGACTCCCTGGATCATCCAAAGCAGAAGGATTTACCACATCATTGGCGCCCACTACAATTGTTACATCTGTATCATTAAGAAATTTATTGGCATCCTCTAAATCTAGTAATTTGGAGTAGTCAACATCTGCTTCTGCCAATAATACATTCATATGACCCGGCATCCGGCCGGCTACTGGATGAATAGCGTAACGTACATTTACCTCTACCTCTTCGAGCAAATCTTCCAGCTCTTTACAAATCTTTTGTGCTTGTGCTACTGCCATACCATAACCGGGTACAAAAACCACATTAGTTGAATAACGCAACATAATACTGGCATCCATGATATTAACTTCCTTTACCGTTTGATCACCAACTTGGACTGCACTAGATGCTCCCCCTCCAAAACCTCCTGCCAACACATTAAGCAGGGATCTGTTCATCGCTTGGCACATCAATATAGTTAAAATAGTGCCCGAAGATCCTACAAGAATTCCTCCCATCAGCATAATCATATTATCGTATATAATTCCCGCTAAGGCCGCCGAGACTCCTGTCAAAGCATTGAGTATGGAAATAATAACAGGCATATCTGCACCTCCCACATTTAATACAAAAGTGATCCCATAAACCAATGATATAATCATAATGAAGTAAACCAAATCCATAGTGTCCAATACTTGCAACTGATAGACCGACGTGGCTATTAGAGTTAAGAGCAAAATCATATTAATCATATTAGCACTCGGTAACTTCCAGCTATCTTTAATATTACCTGATAACTTCCCATAGGCCACTAAGCTTCCCGAAAAAGCTATGGAACCAATCAATAAGGCCAACAAAGTAGTAAGGTAAGATGCCAATTCAATATTTCCTGAATTGTGGAAATTCAATAATTCTGCAATAGAGATCAATAACGCACAAGCCCCGCCAAGACCATTAAATAAAGAAACCATCTCTGGCATTTTGGTCATCAATACCTTGCCAGCTACCACCAAACCAATGCCACACCCAAATACAAGCGCACCTGTAATAACAAGATAATTATTATTTCCAGACTCGATCGGTGCAAAAAGGGCGATCAGTACTCCCAAGCCCATTCCCAGCGCCGCTATTAAATTACCAGAACTGGCTGTTTTCGGACTGCTCAACCGGTGTAATCCAACAATGAATAAAGAGACAGAAATGAGATAGACTAGGTTGATCAATGCGGTCATCACACGTTATATTAAGGTTAATTTATTTTTTACGAAACATTTGAAGCATCCGATTGGTAACGGCATGGCCGCCCACGACATTTATAGTCCCCAATAAAATGGCCAAACTTCCCAAAGCAAGCGACACATAATCCTCTGAATCACTACTACGAACCAACATAATGGCACCTATAATTACGACACCACTGATCGCATTGGCCCCTGACATCAAGGGAGTGTGTAAAACTGTCGGCACTTTCGATATGAGTTCAAAACCCAAAAAAATGGCCATGATCAAGGCAAATAAAATGGTCAAATGATGTGTTAAAATTTCAATAATCAAATTCATAATTTAAGTCTTTATGCCCTTTTCAATTTTTCCGATAAAAGTTGATTTCACAATCTCATCCTCAAAATCAATGGTATTCAACCCTTCTTTCAATAAATGATTAATAAAATTAAAAATATTGACACTGAATAATTTGCTCGCCTCTTGGGTAAGGGAATAAGCCAACTGAGAATCTCCAATGATGGTAACTCCTAAATGATTAATTATCTTCTCATTTTTGGTCAATTCACAATTACCACCGCTTGCGGCAGCTAAATCTATAATGACCGCTCCTGGCTTCATCCCGTCAACAGTAATTTTTTCAATTAATGTAGGTGCCGATTTTCCCGGGACACTAGCTGTGGTTATTACAATATCTGACTTGACTACTTTTTGATGAATAAGCTCCCGCTGCGCAACAAGTGCTTCTTCTTTTTGAGCAACTGCATAACCCCCTGAATCCGCATCATTTTGCATTCCTTCAACCATTATAAATTTAGCTCCCAAGCTTTCAACCTCTTCTTTGACTGCTTTTCGAACATCAAAAGCCTCGACCACGGCTCCCAAACGTTTCGCTGTGGCAATAGCCTGCAAACCTGCTACACCAGCACCCAAGATCAACACTTTTGCAGGAGGGACTGTGCCTGCTGCTGTGGTCAGCATAGGGAAATAACCCGCAAAGTGATTGGCTGCCAAGATTACTGATTTGTATCCAGCCAAGGAAGCCATCGCAGATAATACGTCCATAGATTGAGCAATCGAAGTCCTTGGAAGCATTTCTAGTGCAAATGCCTTTTGATTTCTTTTCTTAAGCTTGGCAGTAAAGTCCTTGTTGTTCTGAGGATTTAGCAAACCAACTATCAAAGTATCAACAGGCAACATCTCTAAATCTTGATCCGTCAAAGCATCTGAAATTACTAAAAGGTTGGCCTGCTCAAGCACTTCGGTTCTAGATACTAAATTAGCACCTTCGGTAAGGTATTGATTGTCAGAAAAGTGGGCCAATAGACCCGCCTGTTTTTCAATCAGAAAACTTATCGTGTCGGTAGGCCATTTTTTTAGGATATTAGGTGTTACGCCTAAAGGCGTTTTATTCGGACTTTTCAGTATGCCTATCTGTATCATCAGATTTCTAATATTAAATTTATCCTCATTAAATACGTTAACTCTTTTATTATCACAGTTAACAAAAACTTTGCATTTTTCTTATCACTAAAGGATTTGATACTTGCTAAGCAATAGTAAGCTATGAAAACATTTTTGTTTAGGGAAGAAAATGCACCTGTAAAAAAATTAAAGTCACATTAATAAACTGATTTTTTGCAGAAATAATTCCCAAACTGTAAAAGACTGCGAAATTGAGCAGTTTAATGAAATAAAATACGTAATAACCATTCTCAAAGATTGAATGCCCTATACTATTTCTATCTATATCAAAAAGGAAATTGATTCAATCTAGAGGGAAGTGTTTTAAAAAAATCAAAATATTAATCTTAACCTATCATTCAATAAACCAGTGTAGTAAGGTCAGTGAATAGTAAAGTTTAAACCTATAAATATTCTTATGCCTTGATTTGAGGCGTAAACATAACTTGGATCAAAAGTGAGAGCATAAGGATTATCAGTGACAGGGATGACTTGGTCATTAGTATCAAATTGAACCTTTTTATCAAAAGGATCAAAAGATCGGGCAATACTGTTAGCCCCCGGAGTAAAGTTGAGTAAATTTTTTACTCCTGTAAATAGCTCGAAATACTTACCTAACCCTTTTGTCACCTGAATATTTTGGATGCTAAACCACGGTGAATATTCATCTCGGGGATCAAGATCGCCCAACAAAGGCAAACGCATTGGTCCGAAAAAATTTCCTGTATAATCAAGAGTAATTCCAATTTTTTTAAATCGATAGGTCATACTCCAAACGCTGCTAAAACGCTCTGTAAGTAGCTGCCTTCGTTTTGTGCCTTTTTCCATGACAGAAACATCCATTAAGGTAGCTCCGACTAACACAGTCAAACCATTTTCTAACATCAAATCTCCATTCAAAGAAATTCCTTTAGAAACAGATGAGCCACTTAGATTAGAATAAATTATTTTATTGGGATCTATCTCATAATCTGGCAAAATCCTATTAGAAAAGTGGGTATAAAATATACTCCCATCCAATGTCAAAATTGCTCGTTTTAATATGACATTTTTTACATAATTAATATTACCATTCCACGAGGTTTCTGGATTTAAAGCATCCTCAAATTCAACGGTTCGGGAGCCGGTTAAGGCAGCGTGATCTTCGGTAAATACATTGGCTACACGAAAGCCATTCCCTGCACTAATACGGATAGTATTTTTTTTATTCAAAGAATTCCATTTGTAATTGGCACGTGGCGAGATAACATTACCGTGCAGACTATTATAATCGTATCGAACCCCCAATAATAATTTCTGTCGTTGGCTCAGACTAATTTCATCTTGCAAGAAGACTCCAGGTAAATGCATAATAGATGGTTCATTGCCAGTACCATCAATAGAAAGTGTGGCAAATGTATTATCATCATAATAAGTATACCGATAAGCACTTCCTAACAATAATAAATGCCTATTGGAAAACTGGGCATTCCAAATCAATTGAGCGAAACCAATATATTGATTTGCATTATAAGAAGTCAAGCCGTAAAAAGAATTTTGGCTGTGACCATTTCCGCTAAATTGAAAATTTATATCGGCTACTACAGGTAGATGATAAGTACCAAAAGTCTCCCACCTATTAGTATATATACTTTCTGCATATACATCATCACCTCCTCGATGCCTTGGTTGCCAACCCATCTCACCTCCCCATCTGTCCTCATAAATATACCGTGCCGCTAAATTAAAGGCTCGATGATCTGGCCGCTCGAATTCTATTTTATTGAATACCGATATTCTGTTCTGTAAAGTCAAGTCTGTAAATCCATCCTTATTATTATCGATTGGGTTTTGATAGATAAAGTGATTGACACCTAATAAGCCCTTATTCTTCTTACCCAACTTATAAGAGATACCTAGGTCAGTATTTTGTTCTCCCCACGAACTACCATAACTATCTATGGAAAATTTCGTAGCATTACCTGGTTGTTTGGTGATAATATTGATAATTCCCCCAACGGCCTCAGATCCAAATAAAGTTGAAGCAGGACCCTTGACTATTTCAACTCTTTCTATGAGCGATTGGGAAATACCTGATAGACCATAAACCGTGGATAGACCACTGACGATGGGCATACCATCTATAAGTACAAACGTATAAGGGCCTTCCAAACCATTGATATGAATATCTCCAGTATTACAAACGTTACAATTAAGTTGTGGACGAATCCCATTTATATTTTGTAGAGATTCAAAAATTGAAGGAGTAGGATTTTTTTTGAAAAATCGTTTAGTGTAAACTTCAACAGCCACTGAACTTTCGAGCTTACTTACAGGCACCAATGTTCCAGAAATAACAATTTCATTAAGACGATCATTGGCTACTTCCAAAGTAAAATCCAAGTTTATGGACACTCCTTCTTTGAATATTAGTTCGTGTTTTTGAGACATAAACCCTATCGCCGAAACCACTACAGTACTTGTTCCTAAAGGTATGCCCTCTAAGGAATAAATACCCTCGATATTGCTACTTGTACCTAGAGAAAAGTCGTCTATAAATACATTTACAAAAGGTTCAGGAATATTATTGAACGTAATCTTACCATGAAGCGATGTTGTTTGAGCGCACACATTTAAACTTATTAACATTAATCCAAAAAATGAGATCAATAAATTTACTTTCATAAATATAATTTAGTCTAACAAAACTATAATAGTTAGTGTTGCCTAAAAAATTAAATTCGTATTATTTTTATACATTTGTTAAATGATTTCACTCACAGAAGAAAACTATTTAAAAGCGCTAATTTATCTTTCTTCCCTTGCTCCCGGCATTGAAGAAAAAAAGGATGTAGGCACTAGTGAATTAGCTTCCTATTTAAAACTCAAATCTTCTACTGTTAACGAAATGCTCAAAAGACTCAAAGAGAAAAATTTAATCAATCACGAAAAATATAAAAAGATTACGCTTACCCATTCAGGTGAGAGAAATGGTTTGAAAATCGTTCGAAAACACCGCTTATGGGAAACCTTTTTGTTCACAAAATTAGACTTTGATTGGATAGAGATTCATGAAGTTGCTGAACAATTAGAGCACATAAAATCTGAAAAATTAGTAGAAAAAATTGATAGGTTATTAGGCTATCCTAACTTTGATCCTCACGGTGATCCAATTCCCAATAAGCATGGCAAAATACCACAAAGGATAACTAAAACTTTATCCGCTGTTAACAAAGGAGAAAAGTGTGTGGTTCTCGCGGTGAGCGATACCTCGAGAGATTTTTTGAACTACCTAGAAGACTTGGATATCTCTATTAAAACAGAAATAGTTGTTATTGACAAAATTGGTTACGACAAGTCTATCAAAATCAAAATAAAACATGAACAGTATTCACTCTCACGGAAGGTGGCCGACAATTTACTCGTGGGTGTTAAATTGAATTAGCACCATGATTTCCTTAAAGTCTTAATAATTTCCCATTACGTTAATCGGACCTAGAGCTACACAATCCCGAGTGTTTTTGAACCATTCATCGAAAATAGCTAAATATTTACTTACCCAAGGCAACCAGATTATTTCAAGAAGTGATCTTAAATCTATCTGTATTTACTCAAGTTTCAACTGAACTAAATGACCTCCCAAGTATGATCTGACATTAACCTTACCTCTGCCACATAATCTTCAAACGGCATTTTTTTTCCCCACTCTTTTGGTCCAACCATAGACAAAATATCCCCTTTCTTTTTTCTCTTATACAAATAATAAATTTTATTGATCACAGGCGTAAACCCAATGTCTGCCTGATAGATACGCTCAGATACATTGACTCGCTCTTTCAATAAATTGGCTTGATTCACCAAAGTTTGCATTTGGTCATACAATTGATGGAACTGTCGATCCGTTTGATCGTGCATAGCAGCCACTGCATTACCTTTAATTCTTCCTTTGTCTTCTGGCTTAATCAAAGCACTTCCAACACTGTGAGCGAATTGGATTAACCCAGGGAAATCGGTAATTTTTTCACGCTCTTTTTCAAGATTAATGGTCGATAAATCTACCTTATTCCCGCTTGATTTCGATGTTTTCGTTGTCATATTTTAAATTTTTTTTTGCCCACGGAGGAGTCGTACGTTGGGAGATATCATAAGCTACCAACACCATTAATAGCAAAAATATTCCCGCAACTATAAAAAATATTCGTTTAGATCTTTTCATTATCAAAAAACTAACTACAAATTTGAACCAAGAAATAATTTTAATGTTAAAAATATGGAAGTTCAAGGTAAGTTGATAGAAAAATTTGAAACATCAAAAATCAACGATTCGTTTCGGAAACGTGAATTTGTGGTTGAGTACGTGGAAAACCCACAATATCCTGAACTATTAAAATTCGATCTGATACAAGACAAATGTGACCTCATTGAAGAATTTAATGTGGGTGATAGTCTAAAAGTAGAATTTAATCTTAAGGGGAGAAAATGGACAGATCCGTCAGGTAATGACAAGTATTTCAATACCCTTCAAGCTTGGAGACTTTCCACCGTAAATACTGCGGGAAGTAATTCAGATCCAGCCGTAACTGATTCAGGTCCAGCCACCGAAGCAATAGGGGAAAGTTTCTCTGAAGATGACGATCTACCGTTTTAAGAAAAGAGATAAACCGCTTCAATTGCCTAAGTTTTTTTTATTTATTTGTCCATAAAATGGTGAAAATTAAAATCATTGGGTCGGTCTAAATTAATATGAAAAAAGACAATTTTAAGACATCTTTTGTCTATCAAAAGTTACTTTCATTACATTAATTACTATATTGAATTTTACAAAAAAAATTAGTATGTTACTCTGCTTAACAGACTGATAAATCATGAAACTGCAAAAAAATAATTTTTATTTTTGGGTTTTTTAATAAGCTTTTTTCCACTCCACACATATTGTCAATGCACAAACAGACACGATCAAATATCTGTTTTTAAGGCATCCGAGGTATGATGAAAAAAATGATTGTGTAATATAAAAGTAGAAAAATCAGATGATGAAAGATACGACTTATTGCTTTTAGGAGGAGGTTTAATATGGAATACATCTGCACTAATAAGCACGTTAGACTATTTTGTCAATTTTTTTTGATCTAGGGAATCAAAATACACATCTCACCATTACAAATAATGACGTATCTAACATTACTAATCCCCTGTCCTACACTCAGAAAAAGGGATATTATAGTTTCAATAAAAATAACACCACATTTATTGTTTTAGAGACAGAGCTAGCTACTCCAAATATTTCGACCTCACAGCTTATTTTTGATAAAAAATGTTTCTGATTCAATAGAAAATCCACATTACTAAGTCATCATCCTCAACAGAAGCATTTGGATGCTCCACAATCGAGATCTAGCACATTTACAAAATTCAGTAGGTGGGAGACCAAGCAATTTGAATTCTTCTAATTTTTTCGAGGAAGTCTATCTTTAGTTTCAGAATGTTAAATCCCGTTTTTTGTATTGCTGAAGGTAATGACTCTTTTTCTTTGAATTTATCTTCGCTAGATAATGGTCTATATCATATCCACATAAGCAACAAAAATAAAGCTCGAATAGAGAAAATTATTGTCAATAATCCGAGCTTTTAAGTATTTTGAAAATTAAGATAAATTGAATGAACTTTAGTCATCAGTAAATCATTGATACTAAGATCTAATTATGTGGTTTTTGAATAACAGCATCTATTTCTGTCTCAGATTATTGGATACATCCAAACAAATTATGAAGGAGACTTATGTCAATAATGTCCTACTTTAGGTGAATTGATTCCTTTAATAACCATTTGGTTAGGCCTTTATAAAAACGAAATATTTCATTCTATACCAATAACATATTTTTACCTTTTTTTATCCTATTGACTTTAGGCTCAATTTCATTGGTCATCTTTGTTATATTTGTTAATATGCATTTCTTTAAAACATAAAAATGGAATTTTCTACTATTGACCTTGTCGTTTTTATCTCTTACTGCCTTTTAATAGTAGGCATTGGACTCTACGTGTCAAGGGACAAAAAAGGACATCAAAAAAATGCTGAAGATTATTTTTTAGCAGGCAAAACTTTGCCTTGGTGGGCCATAGGTGCCTCTCTGATTGCCGCCAATATTTCTGCTGAGCAGTTTATAGGTATGTCGGGATCAGGTTTTGCACTCGGACTGGCTATTGCATCCTATGAGTGGATGGCTGCCATTACCTTACTCATTGTTGGAAAATATTTCTTGCCCATTTTCATCGAAAAAGGCTTGTACACCATCCCTGAATTTGTTGAAAAAAGATTCAGTACCAATCTCAAAACGATTCTAGCTGTATTTTGGATTGCCCTTTACATATTTGTAAATCTCAGTTCGGTATTGTATTTAGGTGCCTTGGCTTTTGAAACGATTATGGATGTACCTCGTGTGTATGCCGTCTTTGGCCTGGGCCTATTTTCAGCAGTCTACTCGCTATATGGGGGACTTTCTGCCGTAGCTTGGACCGATGTTATCCAAGTAGTGTTCTTGGTGTTGGGGGGATTAGTTACCACTTATCTCGCATTGGATGTGCTATCTGATGGACAAGGGTTTTTAGTGGGATTTAATCTTGTTTTGGAGGCCGCTCCGGAAAAATTTCACATGATTTTAGATCAATCCAATGACCAATATATGAACCTTCCAGGTATTTGGGTCCTTGTCGGCGGCATGTGGGTTGCTAATATTTATTACTGGGGTTTCAACCAATACATCATTCAACGTACATTGGCTGCCAAATCTCTTGGAGAAGCTCAAAAGGGTATTGCTTTGGCCGCCTTTTTAAAAATGATCATCCCCTTTATTGTCGTTTTACCAGGCATTGCTGCTTATGTAATGGTTAATGACCCCGAAGTCATGGCCAGACTGGGAGTCTCGGGGCAATTGAATATACCAGGTGTAGGCAGCTCTGATAAGGCTTATCCTTGGTTATTACAACTTTTACCCACAGGTTTAAAAGGTATCGCTTTTGCGGCCTTGACTGCAGCTGTTGTTTCCTCTCTGGCCTCTATGCTGAACTCAACATCTACGATCTTCACTATGGACATCTACAAACAACACATCAACAAAAATGCCTCAGATCGCCAATTGGTCAATACCGGCCGATTATCAGCTGGCATCGCCCTAATTATTGCTTGCATCATGGCTCCACTTTTGGGTGGGATTGACCAAGCTTTCCAATTTATACAGGAGTATACAGGTATTGTCAGTCCAGGTATTTTAGCTATCTTTTTACTGGGTTTGTTTTGGAAAAAAACTACCAACCAAGCTGCGATATGGGGTGTTGTACTTTCTATTCCCATTGCTATTGGTCTTAAATTCACCCACGGTATACCCTTCATCAATCAAATGGGTTTAACTGCCATAGGTACGATGATTCTCATCATCATCATCAGTTACCAGACGGGTAAAGGTGAGGATGATCCCAAAGGGATTCAATTGGAAAAGGGATTTTTCACAACGAGCCCCATATTCAATATCTCCGCATTTGTCATTTGTATTCTTACAGCCGTTTTATATGCGGTCTTTTGGTAAGCCATGTTTGGACTAAACCAACAACAACAGAAACTCAAAAAGCAAGTAAGTAGTGCTTTAAAATTTAGGCTCTATGTACTTTTCAACTTGCCAATGGGTTGGTTGGCGGGAATGAAAATTATAGATTTGACTGAAAAGCATTGTATCACCAGCGTTCCCTTTAAATGGATCAATAAAAATCCTTTTAAATCTGTTTATTTTGCTGTACAAAGCATGGCTGCAGAATTATCCACGGCAACCGCTTGTATGGTGGCTATTCAAGGTCATCAACCCTCTATCGCCCTTATCATAGTAGATATGAAAGGGCAGTTTTATAAAAAAGCCACTGGAAAGGTATTTTTTACCTGCCTGCACGATGGTCAACCTTACGATGCCGTAGCACAGGCCTTGGCCTCAAAAAAGGCCCAAACGCTTTCACTGAAGACGGTAGGTAAAATGAGTGATGGGGCTTTAGTATCCGAGTTTACTTTTACTTGGTCCTTTAAACAAAGGCAGTCATAAATCCTTAAGATACAAATTAGCCTTGGAGTTTTTGATCGCAGAGTCCAAAGCATGCATCAAATGCTCTATCTCATCCAATTTTTGATCCTCATTGATTTTAAAACCTTCATATCCATTGGCATCCAATTTGGTCATTACCAAGTGCATATCGATCTGATTAATATCTAGGGCAGGTTGATACCGGATGGCATCTTCATCTTGTACTTGACTGATTAATTCGCAGTGTTCCAGCTCCAAACAGATGTCATGTATGAATCGATAAGGAACATCAACTAACGCCGATATATTACTCACGCTCAACGGCTTTTTCTCTTCAGATTTGAAGTTTTCAATCATGTGATAAAAAATAAGTAAAACCAACTTCCTTTTGTGATTGGGACTCATCTGCATACTTTCATATCTAAATTTCCAAGTATCCACATGTTGCCGCGCGTAAGCATACTCTGCACCAAAGAGTACCAAAGTCCAACTGATTTGAAGATAAATCATGAAAAGCGGTAGTATGACCAGCGTACCATAAACGACACTGTAATTGGACAAAAATGATTGCCCATTGATCCACGCTAATTGTGTGAATTGAAATAAAATTCCCATCAAAATTCCCGAAACTGCCGCCGGGATGAACTTCACTTTGATATTGGGCAAGATGATATACACCAGCGTCAAAAGCAAAGAGACAATGGCATAAGGGATCAACTTGATGGTAAATAAGATGAAAGGTCGAATCAATCCTAAGACTTCCATCTCTGCCAAACTCTTCACTTCACTGGTGATGTAAACAGTCACGCTCCCAGATAAAATCAATAAAAGAGGGGCCAATAGCACCATTGCCAAATAGTCACTCACTTTACGTTGCCAACTACGGCTTTTGGTATGCCATATCTCATTAAATGTCCATTCAACACTATACAACAGTCGAAGCACAGCATACAAAATGAAAACTAAGGAAAATCCAATAATAACACCTCCGTTGACGGTATCAAGCATTCTTTTAGTGAACTCTAAGCTCATTTCTAAAATTTCTTTCTGTCCAAAGAAAATATTATTCAGTTCTCTTTCCAAATACTTTTCTAAACCAAATCCCTTGGCAACGCCGAAGGCAATGGAGAGCAGCGGAACAATAGAAAGCAGTGAAAAATAAGTAAGACCCGAGGCTTTCTCAGAGATACTGTTGCGGTCAAATTCCACAAGAGAAATAATGAAAATTCGCAAGTTTCGATATAAAAACCTTCTTTTACTGTTGAGAGCAGATAATTTGACTTTCCAAAGATCTACCTCTAAAAACTGCTTTATTTGGGAAAATTTTGATATAAAGGACATAAATCAACTATAAACTCAGTCGTGAATGAACTGGGATATCCATAAAAAATATGTGCTAAGATAGCATGACTGATCTGAAAATTAATTCGAAAGTGTAAAATGATTAAAAAGAATACTTTAACCTTAAGTAGGCTAAAGAGGTATTTTGGCTGCTTCTATTTAGAAATATTTGTCCAATGAGATCTAGGTCAAAGTTATTTAAGGGAGAAAAAGTAAAAATGGGATTAATAAAAAGACCTGAATTCCCCGGATATACTAAAGTCAGCAGGCTGCCTGAAAACAAGGGATGAAAGGTATAGCTGGTTTGTAAAAAAGCATTCCACTTATAGGGGGTCAGCGATCGAACATCTGAGTTTCCCGAATTTAATGACAATACATTGCCCTGCTGGGTAGCATAAGAATTATAAAAGACAGAAGTATTAAAATATAAGGAATTAGGCAAGGAATAATCCAATGACAAGGAGGTCAGCCATGCATTTCGATCTGTTTTTTTTAAAGCATAAAAATAACTTGACTCTCCTTTAAAGCCTACCCATCCTATACTTCCCGCCCAACCCACGCCAGCGGTCAGATTGTTTTTCATGATACCTCCAAGCGCTTGTAGGTCATAGCCTTTCACATTCCACTTATACATCGCTGCTGCCGTAAATTCATCCCAGTTATCCGCAATCTTAATAGCAATCTCATAGCCTCCTGCATAGCCAATGAATTTCTGAAAACGGAGGGCATCCGTACCGGGACGCTCTTCGTAGTCAAAATCATAAAGCGAATAAGCATTGAAAATATCATTGGGATTCCAGGCAAGATTAACACCCCAATTGATCCTTTGACGCC